>ENA-OQIO01000062-OQIO01000062.1-human-gut-metagenome-genome-assembly--contig:-NODE-62-length-46271-cov-3.232620_pt1 | contig 46271 bp, 56 predicted proteins | sample MGYA00242573_ERZ504737 | MGnify/ENA primary metagenome ERZ504737 (study PRJEB26092, sample SAMD00036203) | human gut metagenome | host: Homo sapiens | study: EMG produced TPA metagenomics assembly of...
CTACAGCGACTGTCGCAAGTCCCGTAGCTTTCGCCCAGTTGGACATAATCTGTTCAAAACTGCTCCATATCACAAAAATCTTTAATATTTATCATATGAATCACCTCACGTACATATCATATTTATTCATATTATATCAAAAAGCTGTAAATATTCAAGCACTGTTTTCCATGAAAATACATGGGTTTGTATCTGAAAATTCCAATAATATAAAGAAAACGGTATTTTGTATACTGTATTCATTATTTCTGAATACAGTATACAAAAATACCGTTCCATAAAAAACTACTATTATTTAAATGATTAGTAGAAGCAATGGCTTCCGATAATCATATAACTGTCATAAGATGAATAATTTGCGATGGAAAGTGAACGGAAAAATGTATAATTTCCTACATTGTTCACGCCGGATAAAGCTTCCTTTGCTGCCTGAATACAGGCCTGGTTCGGACCGCTTGACAATCTGGCTGCAAATTTTGCGGACGGATTACCGTTGCCGTCTGATACACCTGAAAACTGCTTTGGTGCATAAATTACTGATGTAATGGAGCTGCCCCACTTGCCGCTCTTTACACGATTTAAAACAACATTTGCAACTGCAAGCTTTCCTTCATAGCTTTCGCTTCCTGCTTCCCAGTCTATGATGCATGCCAGAAGCCACACTTCCTCGTCAGATGCATCCACAGAAGAACCGTATGTCGTACCGACACTTGAAAGCGCCTGCTTTTTCTTGGCTGCTTCCTCCTCTGCTTTTCTTGCAGCTTCTTCTGCTGCAATCCGTTCTGCTTCTTCTCTCGCCTCTTTTTCTTCTGCCTCTTCGAGCGTATAACCGGCAACAAGCTCCTTGTCCTGTTCTTCACTCTCCTGCATTACTGCCTGGGCTTCCTGTCCGAAACATAACTGCACATTTTTTACATAGCCTGTAACATTTCCGGAAGTAATCTTTGTCCATTCTGTACCTGTTTCATCCACATATACTAAAGAATAGTCATATAATCTTCCGACTGTTTCGGCATCTGCGTCAGCACCTGCTTTAACTTCAATATAAGAATCAGTTAAAGCCACAGCTTCTGCTGCGTAATCTTGCGCGCCTGCAAAATTAGTTTCATATACTGTTTCGTAACCCGCTGCAACAATATCGGATACCTTTTCTACGTAAGATACCTGAATGTTTGATGTATTATTCTGTTCTGTACTTTGCTGCTGCTCATAGGTAGTTTGTGCGTCGGCTACTACTGGCACTACTGGCATAAGACACATCACCATTGCTACTCCAGCGTACTTCGCCGCTATGCTACTTCTAAGTTTCATAAAGTTTTTCCTTTCCGGTGTCCTTTCCGACACCTGACAAAATGTTACAGAATTGTTACATTTTGTTACGAAAGTATAATACCAAAGTTACACTTATTTGTCAAATCCATTACAAAGCCGCATAAATTCTAGGGCTTCCGTTTATTCCCCAACAGTTTCATTGATCTTTTTATAAAAAATTTAATTTTACAAACCGCCTTTTTAGAAATCCGCCTGTCTTTTATCAAGATTTTGGCGCTGCCCATGAGGTCATTTTTAACCGCATAAGCGGTATATACCGCAAGTGCGCACTAAAAAAGGGACACAGATAACTATATCCATATCCCTTCAAAATTATTACAAATTTGTTAAAAAAAGTTACAATTCTTAATTACAACACGTTATAAATCCATTTCCTACCTGACCCCTGTCCGCGCTGGCGGACTGCTTCAAATGTAAGAATCGTACAGGCAACTGCTGCATTAAAAGACTCGACCTGTCCCTGCATCGGAATCCTTACAAGTACGTCTGCCGCATCAGACGAAGCTTTTGTCAATCCATTCGCTTCGTTTCCTATCAGAAACGCACTGGCGCCGGTATAATCCGGCTGTGTGTATTCACAGTTTCCGTCCAGATGTGCCGCATAGAGCCGCACGCCTGCCTGCTTTAAATCCGCAAGCTGCTGTGTAAAATCTTTTGCATAAAAAAACGGAACCCTATAGACAGAACCCATTGTGGAGCGGATAGTCTTTGGATTGTAAATATCCACGGTGTTCGGACTTAAAATCACGCCGGTCACGCCCGCACCCTCTGCCATTCGCACAATTGTTCCCAGATTTCCGGGTCCTGTAAATTTTCAACAAGCAGAAGCAGCGGTTTATCTTTCATCATATCCTGCACCGTATATTGTGCCATTTTAACAATGGCAAGCGCCCCCTGCGGTGTCTTGGTATCTGACATTTGCGCGAAAACGATGTCGCTGACAAGTTCTGTCTGTTCTTTTGCAAATTTGTTTAAAAACGATACATTTGCCGCTGCAAAGCTTTCCGAAAAATAGACTTTCACCAGTCTGTCCTGTGGTACTTCCGACACCATTTTCATGCCTTCGACCACAAACTGCTTCGTTTCTTTTCTGGTTTTCGCCTTTTTTTGCAGGGAAACGACTGTTTTTACCTGACTGCTGCTTGTACTTGTAATCATAATTTTTTGTATCCTTATCTGTTATTTTGAAAGCAATGCGCTGATATTAAACTCGTATTCGTCAATATCCTTTGTCATTGCCAGTGCTTCATCGATGTCAAAATCGACAAATTTACCGTCTTTATACGCTACCAGACGGTTACTCTTGCCTTCGCAGAGCAGATCCACCGCATATGCCCCCATTACAGAAGCATAGACTCTGTCCTTGCAGGTCGGTGAACCACCTCGCTGCATGTAGCCTAAAATGGTTGCCCTTGTTTCAATGCCTGTGGCTGCCTCGATTCTTCTTGCCATGCCGGTAGAATGTCCGATACCTTCTGCATTAATAATCAGATGATGCTTCTTTCCGCGCTTTCTTGCTTCTATAATATGGTTAATTAATGCCTGTTCGTCATTGTCATAACGCTCCGGCAATAAAATGTCTTCCGCACCGTTTGCGATGCCACACCACAACGCGATATAACCTGCATTTCTGCCCATAACCTCGATAATACTGCAACGCTCATGGGAAGTCGATGTATCACGGATTTTGTCGATGGCTTCCATTGCCGTATTGATTGCCGTATCAAAACCAATTGTATAATCGGTACAGGCAATATCTAAATCAATTGTTCCCGGAAGTCCGATGGTGTTGACTCCGGCTTCCGCAAGCTTTTGTGCACCTCGGAATGAACCATCGCCGCCGATAACGACAATACCGTCAATCCCGTGCTTTTTGCAGACTTCTGCGCCTTTTTTCTGACCTTCCGGTGTCATAAATTCCATACATCTTGCCGTGTAAAGAATTGTACCGCCACGCTGGATGATATCGGCAACACTGCGCTTATCCATATCAATAATTTCTTCATTAATTAATCCATTGTATCCCTTCTGGATTCCTTTTACCTTCAGCCCCTTGTTAATTGCCGTTCTTACAACTGCTCTGATTGCCGCATTCATTCCCGGTGCATCACCGCCACTTGTCAAAATACCAATTGTTTTTATCTGTTTTGCCATAAGAACTTCCCCTTCCTTTCTCAATCATCTGTTATATTCCTGCTGTTTTCTATTGTATCTCATAAAAATGTGCATTTCAATATGAATATTCTATGATTTCTGTCAATTTTCCATATAATTTCTAGGTTGTTTCGACATTTTTTTGTACCGAACACTTCCCGGAGCTGTGCAACCAGCCCGGCTTCTACTTTGACATTCATGGACGGCGGAAGCTGTTTTTTTAGCTTTTCCTCGGCACAGTAAATGATGACACTATCGTGTCCGTCTGACGGTGCGAGTATCTTTGTCAGTTCCTCCTGCTTTTCCTGATATTCTGCCATATTGGCAAAACGAATCCAGAGCTTCTGCGGCACACTGTCAAAGCTGACAATTTTTTCACAAATAAGTTTTCCATTCTCATCGGCATTGGCACTGACACGTCCCGTTACAAATACTTTATCGCTTGTATCAATGACACTGCGGTAGGTGTTAAAGCTCTGTGGAAAAACAAGTACTTCCACCGTGCCTACAAGGTCTTCAATCGTAAGAAATGCCATGAGTTGTCCGTTTTTGGTCGTTTTTACGGTTTTATCCATAATCATGCCGCCGATTGTAACCCGCGTATTGTCTTTTGCCTTTAATTCGCCGGTTTCCTCGTCCAGTTCAAAATCGGTCGTCATCGCAGAAATGTGCCGTTTCCACATCGCCGCATATTCATCCAGCGGATGTCCGCTGACGTAAACGCCCAAAATCTCCTTTTCAAATGCGAGCAGTTCTTCTTTATAATATTCCGCTACGTCCGGCATCTGCACTTCATAAGCCGTCTTTTCTTCCTCAGATACGAAATCAAACAGTGACATCTGGCCGGATATGGCATCTTTACTCTGTTTTACGGCATTATCCAGTAATTGTGCATAAACAAACATCATCTGACGTCGGTTATTGCCAAAGGTGTCAAATGCCCCCGATTTTATGAGATTTTCAATGGTACGCTTATTTAATTCGGAAAACATCCGCGTGATAAAGTCCTGCATGGTCGTAAATGGTGCGTTTTTCCGTTCTTTAATAATGGCTGCAATTGTCGGTCTGCCAAGACTTTTGATTGCAGACAGACCAAAGCGGATTGCACCGTTTTCAACGGAAAATCCACGCTCGGACTCATTCACATCGGGCGGTAACAGCCGGATATTCATCTGACGGCAGGCATAAATGTAACCTGCCACTTTTGCCGTATTATCGACTACGGAAGTCATCAGCGCCGCCATAAATTCTACCGGATAATGCGTCTTTAAATAAGCTGTCTGAAAGGATACCACCGCATAGCACGCCGCATGGGATTTGTTAAAGGCGTATTTTGCAAAATCAATCATTTCATCGTAAATTTTGCCGGCGATCTTTTCATCAATGCCGTTGTTGACACAGCCCGGCACATTTTCATCCGGATTGCCGTAAATAAAATTTTTCCGCTCTTTTTCCATAACGGAAGCTTTCTTTTTTGACATGGCACGGCGCACTAAATCGCTTCGTCCCCAGGAGTAGCCTGCAAGGTCACGTACAATCTGCATAACCTGTTCCTGATACACGATACAGCCATAAGTCGGCTTTAATATTGCCTCTAACTGCGGACAGTCATAGGTAACCGCATCCGGGCTGTTCTTTCCTTTTATATACTGCGGAATAAAGTCCATCGGACCCGGACGGTACAGTGAAATTCCGGCAATTAAATCTTCGATATTCTGCGGTTTTAATTCCTTCATGAACGACTTCATGCCCGCACTTTCAAGCTGGAAAATGCCGTCACATTTTCCCGTACCGATTAAATCGTAAACCGCCTTATCGCTGTAATCAATCGCTTCAATCGAAAATTCCGGTGTGTGCTTGCGGATCAGCTCCTCCGCATCATGGATTACCGTAAGGGTACGCAGTCCCAGAAAATCCATCTTGAGCAGTCCCAGTTCTTCCAGTGTTGTCATAACAAACTGGGCAACCACCGAACCATCCGAGCCGACTGACAACGGTACATATTCATCAACCGCTTTCTGACTGATTAAAACGCCCGCCGCGTGCATGGAGGCATGGCGCGGCAATCCTTCCAGACGTTTACTCTTATCAATTAAATCGCGCACCTGTTCATCGGACTCGTACGCCGCCCTCAAATCCGGATTCATTTTTAATGCTTTATCAATGGTAATTCCAAGTTCGCGCGGCACCATTTTGGCAATGGAATCTACCATGGCATACGGCAGGTCCAGTACACGGCTACATCCTTGATAACGGCACGCGCTGCCATCGTACCGAATGTGACAATCTGCACAACGCGGTCTTTTCCGTATTTGTCCACGACATAATCAATGACCTCCTGCCGTCTTTCGTAGCAGAAATCGACGTCGATATCGGGCATGGACACACGTTCCGGATTTAAAAAAACGTTCAAAAATCAGGCTGTATTTTATCGGGTCAATATCGGTAATGCCAAGACAGTATGAAACGACACTGCCCGCCGCCGAACCTCGTCCCGGACCTACCGGGATTCCGTTGACACGCGAATAATTGATGTAATCCCATACAATCAGGAAATAATCGACATATCCCATGGTCTGAATAACCGAAGTTCATATTCCAGACGTTCTTTGATGTTATAAATTCCCTGTGTGCTGTCAATCTCCCCGTCTGCGTTCATATCCGGGTAACGCTTTGCCAGTCCTTCATAGCATAAATGATTCAGATACGACCATGAATCATATCCTTCCGGCACTTCGTACTTTGGCACTTTTGTCACACCGAACTCAATTTCCACATTACAGCGCTGTGCAATCTTGTACGTATTTTCAATTGCCTGCGGTGCATACGAAAACAGCTCTGCCATTTCTTCCGGCGACTTGCAGTAATACTGCCCACCCTCGTATCTCATTCTGTTCTCGTCCGTTACCATCTTGCCGGTCTGGATACAGAGTAAAATGTCGTGTGCATCCGCATCTTCTGCATACGTATAGTGGATATCGTTTGTCGCAACCAGTTCAATATTTAATTCTTCCGACATACGGACTAACTGCTGATTGACATACTGCTGTGTGGAAATGCCGTGGTCCTGCAATTCCAGAAAGAAATTGCCTTTTCCAAAAATGTTCTCATAGCGTTTTGCCGCTTCCATTCCCATCTCATACATACCACGCGCAAGATAGCGCTGCACTTCACCCGCAAGACATGCACTTAATGCGATAATGCCCTCGTGATACTCGGTCAGCACTTCATAGTCTACACGCGGCTTATAATAAAATCCTTCTGTAAATCCCCTTGAAACAATCTTCATCAGATTCTGATAACCGGTATTATTTTCCGCAAGCAGTACCAGATGATAATAGCGGTCTTCAGATTCGCCCGGTGTCTTTTCAAATCTCGAACCTGGCGCTACGTAAACTTCACAACCAAGAATCGGCTTAATACCGGCTTCCTTCGCCGCTTTATAAAAATCAATGACACCATACATGACACCGTGGTCCGTAATCGCAAGGCTGTCCATTCCCAGCTCTTTTGCTCTCTTTGTAATCTCTCCGATTTTACTCGAACCATCCAGCAGTGAATATTCCGTATGGACATGTAAATGTGTAAAATTCATACTAATCCCCATTCCGCAGGCATTTTAATGCCGGAGGAATCGCGAACTGAATTAATTCAGTTCTGCGATAAAAAGCGGCTTTGTGGCGCCTGCGACACAAAGCGCAACGTCAAGTTACACTTGACGTGCGAAAATCTTTGATTTAAGGATTTTCGCATTTTCCTCACTTCCGCAGGCGATTTCTCTTCTGCCATCAGGGCAGCCTGCTCCAGCTTTTGTAATTTATTGTAGCATAAATCAAATAAAATGAGAACTTAAAAAACTATAACACAGACTGACAATCTGCCATAAAGCACTGCCGCCTGTATTTATTTTCTATAAATACAGGCGGCAGTGGAACCTTCCGGCTTATTCAACGCAGCTGTTAAATCCAGCTGTTAAAAATATACAATAGAAAAACCACAATCGGATTGCTGTTATATATGGCAAGCGTGACAGGATTCACTTCTATTTGACCATAGAGCCAGCTTCCTAATCCGGTTGTGCTGATTAAGGATACAAAATATAAAATAATACAGACAGCCATAACACCCTGCACCAGACCGAGTAAAAGTCCCAGAATTCTATTGACACCACCCAGTATCGGAATATGGTTGGCAACAATAAACATACGTTTTACAATTCCCAACAGAATGCTTAATACCAGCACCGTCAAAAAGTATGAAATACCTGTCAATATAAACTGCGTAATATATTCTGCAGCATACTGCGCAATGCCGCTCTCCTGCACAATTTTATTACCTGCCTGTGCCATGTTGTTCTCCAACTGCTCAACCATCTGCTTTGGCAGATAAATTCCCTGATTCTGCAGTACTCCTGCCGTATCTTCTCCGGTATGATCCAGCTGCTCATCTACAGACTGGCTCAAACGGTCATTGATAGTTTTTTCACAGGATTGTTCAATCGAATGATAAATTCCTGTGTGATTTACCATAAAATCTTTGACTCTGGGTGCAAGACCATTCGCCGCAATCAAAATGACAACCCATGCTGCAATGGAATAAAGCACCATAAGAACACCTCTTTGGTATCCACGTACCATATTAAAAAGTACAATTCCAAAAAGTACAAGCACTACTAATGACATTCTTTTCTTTCCTTCCCTAAATATAAATTGATATTATCCCATTTCTTTTACCCTGTCAATCTTTATTTCAAAACGTGCGCTGTCAAGCGTACTGTTAGAAAATCCCCATCAGCAGCTTATTTACTGCTAATGGGGATTTCATATATGAAACTTTTATGATTTATTGCTCTGTGTTCCGGTCTTCTTCTTTTTCTGTATTCTGTGCCGGAACATCTTTATCCGTCTGCTCTGGTGATGGCTGTTGTGCTTCCGTCTGCTGCGGATGTTCCCACGGTGCAGGCGGTGCCTGATTGACCGTTGAGGAATAGCTTCCATCTTCATTAAAGGATACGCTTTCTGCCACCTTTTCTGAAATCGTCATATGGCTTGTATCTACCGGTTCCGGGATTCCTTTTACCTTGCGGTAAATTTCCATAAACTGCTTTCCGGTAATCGTTTCTTTCTCATACAGATATTTTGCAATCTCGTCTAATACATCGCGGTTTTCGGATAAAAGCTTCTTCGCTTCCTCAAAGCACTCTTTTAACAGTTCTTTAACTTCATCATCAATCATTGCCGCTGTCTCATCGGAACAGTTCAGTCTTGCACTACCGTCCAAATATTTGCTTTCAACGGTTTCCAGACTCATCAGCCCGAATTTTTCCGACATACCGTACTGGGTAATCATGGCTCTAGCAATCTGTGTTGCCTTTTCAATATCATTTGACGCACCGGTTGTTACCGTATCAAAAACGACTTCTTCTGCGGCACGTCCGCCAAGCAGTGTTACCAGTCTTGTCATCAGTTCGTCCTTTGTCATCAGGTACTTTTCTTCTTCAGGCACCTGCATGACGTAGCCGAGAGAACCCATTGTACGCGGTACAATTGTAATCTTCTGCACCGGCTCGGCATTTTTCTTTAATGCCGTAATCAGCGCATGACCGACTTCATGATATGCAACCGTGCGTTTTTCTTCCTTGCTTAAAATGCGGTCTTTCTTTTCCTTACCGGCAATAACCACTTCCACGGCTTCAAATAAATCCTTCTGGGATACCACTTTTCTGCCGTCCTTGACTGCCGCAATCGCCGCTTCGTTAATCATATTGGCAAGATCCGAACCAACCGCACCGCTCGTTGCAAGTCCGATTGCTTCTAAATCAACGGTATCATCCATTAATACATCTTTGGAGTGAACCTTTAAGGTATCAATTCTGCCCTTTAAATCCGGCTTATCGACAATAATTCTTCTGTCAAAACGTCCCGGTCTTAACAGCGCTTTATCAAGCACTTCCGGCCTGTTCGTTGCGGCAAGGATAAATAAGCCCTTAGAAGAATCAAAACCGTCCATTTCTGCAAGCAGCTGGTTTAATGTCTGCTCACGCTCATCATTGCCGCCGCCATAGCGGGAATCTCTGCTTTTACCGATGGCATCAATTCATCGATGAAAATGATACACGGTGCCTGCTTCTGTGCTTCCTTAAATAAGTCACGCACACGTGATGCACCGACGCCGACAAACATTTCTACAAAATCAGAACCTGCCAGCGAGAAAAACGGTACATTGGCTTCACCGGCTACCGCCTTTGCAAGCAGGGTTTTACCGGTTCCCGGAGGACCTACAAGCAGTGCGCCCTTCGGCAGTTTTGCACCGATGCTTGCATATTTATCCGGATTATGCAGGAAATCCACGATTTCTGTCAGGGACTCTTTGGCTTCGTCCTGTCCCGCTACATCTTTAAATGTCACGCCGGTCTGCTTCTGTACATAGACCTTGGCTGTATTCTTGCCGACACCCATGCCGCCCATCATACCGCCGCCTTTAGACAGTCTTCTGTATACAAATGTAAACATCAGATAGATAAACAGAATCGGCAGTACATAAACCAGCAGAAAATCAATAATAGACGAACTCTGATCCGGAATATATCCTGAATACGTCACACCTTTATCGTCTAATTTATCTGTAATATCCTTATCTTTAATATAACCGGTATAATACGTATAGGAAAATCCGTTACTGTCTTTTTGTGAATCCGATGGCTGGATTAAGATTCTGTCCGAGTCAAACTTGACTTCTGAAACCTTATCCTCATCTATCATCTGCAAAAATTCGGAATACGTAATTTCTTTATACGTTGCATCTTTTATCATGCTGTTTAACATCGTAATCGCAATAAATGTAATTACACCTGCAATCAGTATAATAATGATAGTATTCATATTTTTCGGCTTTTTGTCATTTTTGTTGCCGTTATTGGGGTTATTTCTGTTGTTATTATCCATAAATTCCTCCGCCGGACCGTCATTATTTTGTAAAGGGCAGTACACTGTACCCATTTATTTCTTATTATAAATACAATATCACGATAAATCAATAAAAAATCAGTAAAATTCCTTACTATTATTGTTAGCATTTGTATGAAGTATTCATAATCTTTTTAGATTCTTGTTGGCGTTTTTGCTGTGGTCTGTTATGATTAAACCAGTAACAAGATGTCTGTATTGCATAAGTGTACCGCATAAAATAATCCGCAGACATCATAACCGCAGGCTTTGATTGAGGAATAGGAACCGATAAAATGACACAATTTTTAATTTCAATTATGGATATAACACCGCTGTCGGACAGCCTTTCAGGCGATAAGGCACTATATGACAAGGCTTTTAAACTTGTACCCGGACACCGGCAGCAAAAAATCTGTAATTTAAAAAATGATGCTGCAAAATGCCGCTGCCTTGCCGCCGGACTTCTGCTCAATTACACAACACGCGCATTTATATCCAGCTCTGTTACAGGCTCTTTGGCAGACAATACACCGCTTGCCAAAAAACTTCCATTTCCGGTCACTGTTTCAGATGCTGCCAGCACCTATATGCAGGAATATGACTATGAAACCGCCTGCGGCGCAAACGGAAAACCTTACTTTAAAGACCATGCAGATCTGCATTTTAACCTTTCCCACTCCGGGAATTTTGCGGTGTGTATCGTTGCCGGTATGCCCTGCGGTATCGACATTGAGGGAAACCGCCCGTTTAAATCGTCCGTTGCAAAAAGATTTTTTCAAAAACAGAATATCACTGGATTTATGATACAGAAAATGTATCTGTACAGGCGGAACGTTTTTTCCGCCTCTGGACTTTAAAAGAAGCCTATGCTAAAGCCACCGGAAATGGCATTGCAGCAGAAATTCACGCGGCATCCTATGTCCCGGATACGGACAGCGATGGTCTGTGCCTTGCAGATTCTGAAACTGGAAAGCATTTTCAAATAAAAGAAGCCGAATACGACGGACTGCGGATTGCTGCGGTGCTGTCGGATTCTGCTTTCTGATATATTACCTTAATTTTATTTTGTTTGTAATGCACTTGTGTAATTTCTATAATCGTAGTATGATTTACGTAAATACAAATATGGAGGATATGTATGTATTTTGACAGACTTGAAAAAAATCTGATTGATATTATTAAAGAAGAACAGGCAAAGCTGGGCTTTCGCAAAGAAGCTATCCGCCTGTACTATCCACTCAGCTCTCTGAACCATTTTTTTGAAGCGCATGATACCGAAGCTGAAATGCTTGCACGGCTCTCTGTATTCCCGGATTCTCTCACAGAAAAGCTGGGAAATGTCACGGTTACGGCAAAAAAAAGACCGCTTCTGCTTTCGTATTCCGGAAGACGGCAGTGTCTATGTGCATGAGCATACCGATGCCAACGAATTTATCCGCAGTCTGGTAGAACTGCTGCAAGAGCATGGTTGTACGATGGAAGATATTTTTACTTTATTTAAAAGCGTTTCTAAAAATGTTGTCTGTGAAGAAATGAATCATGGTGAATTTGACTGGCTGGTGCGATTTACCGATAATCAAAACGACCCTTATTACTACTGCTTTAAAGATGAAGGCTGTCATATCATCTATCACCGGTTTCTGCCGGAAGACTATGCGGATTTTGAGTTTTAAATGGGGAGCGTGTGAAAGGACATCTCTCAACGTTGTCACTTGACTTCGGTCTGTCCTTTCACACGCTCCTGCAGGGTCATGGTGTCCCCGAAACAGACGTGACAACGGCAGGTCAAATGCCGCCATCGTAGTGACCGCCGCCTAATCAATCCTCCCCCCAATACTCATTCACTACAAATAAACCAACACCAATAAAGTCCCGACTGCCACCCACCCCATAAATGATAAATGCTCCTGCCGAAGTTAAGTGCTAACGTTGAGCAGGAGCATTTATCATTTACCTAGTTGTGTTTTTCCTGATATTCCAGTGCCGCGCCGATAAATCCTCTAAACAGCGGATGTGGTCTGTTTGGTCTGGACTTTAATTCCGGATGAGCCTGTGTTGCTAAGAACCATGGGTGGTCTTCTACTTCTACCATTTCCACAATTCTTCCGTCCGGTGAAATACCGGAAAGCTTCATGCCGTTTTCTACTAATACATTTCTGTAATCGTTGTTGACTTCATAACGATGACGATGTCTTTCATGAATCGTTTCTTCACCGTATACTTCATAAGCCTTGCTTGTCTTATCGAGTACACAAGGGTAAGAACCCAGTCTTAATGTACCGCCGATATCGTCTACACCTTCCTGATCCGGCATTAAGTGGATAACCGGGTGTGTTGTATCCGGCTTTAACTCAACGCTGTGTGCATCGGAATAGCCAATAACATCTCTTGCAAATTCCACAATGGATAACTGCATACCAAGGCAGAGCCCTAAGAACGGCACCTTATTTTCCCTTGCATAGCGGATTGCCTGAATCTTTCCTTCGATACCACGGTCACCGAATCCGCCCGGAACAAGAATACCGGATACATCTGAAAGCAGTTCGGCTGCATTTTCTTCCGTAACCTGTTCTGAATCAATCCACTTGATTGTTACATCGCTGAGTTGTATACACCGCCGTGCTTTAACGCTTCAACAACACTGATGTAGGCATCATGAAGCTGGATATACTTACCGACAAGTGCAACCGTAACTTTCTTCTGCGGGTTCTTCCAAGCCTTGCACATTGCTCTCCACTCGTCTAAATCCGGTTCAGGGCATTCAAGCTGTAAACATTCGCAGGCTACCTGTGCCAAATGTTCTTCTTCCATGGCAAGCGGCGCATCGTATAAGATTTCCACATCGAGATTCTGTAATACATGGGACTTCGGTACATTACAAAACAGCGCAATCTTATCTTTGATACCCGGCTCTAACGGGTGTTCGGTACGGCATACTAAAATATCCGGCTGGATACCCATTCCCTGTAATTCTTTTACACTCGCCTGTGTCGGCTTTGTCTTCATTTCTCCGGAAGCCTTCAGATATGGAATCAGGGTAACATGAATTAAAATCGCGTTTTCCCTGCCGACTTCATGCTGGAACTGACGGATTGCTTCCAGGAACGGCTGGCTTTCGATATCACCGACAGTACACCGACTTCAATAATGGCAATCTTTGTATCCTTTGTTGAGAAATCCCTGAAAAAGCGGCTCTTGATTTCATTGGTAATGTGCGGAATAACCTGTACGGTTCCTCCGCCGAAATCACCGCGGCGCTCCTTCTGTAAAACAGACCAGTAACCTTACCGGTTGTTACATTGGAATTTTTATTTAAGCTTTCATCAATAAATCTTTCATAATGTCCAAGGTCCAAATCCGTTTCCGCACCGTCATCGGTTACAAAAACTTCTCCATGCTGAATCGGGTTCATGGTTCCCGGGTCAATGTTGATATATGGGTCAAATTTCTGCATTGTTACAGAAAAGCCGCGTGCTTTCAGCAGACGTCCAAGTGATGCTGCTGTAATTCCCTTTCCAAGTCCTGAAACGACTCCACCTGTTACAAAAACGTATTTTACGGGCATTAGTTCCTCCATTCTGCCGTATCCGGCAATCCCAAAATTTACAGTAAAAAGAAATATCCGGCAGCATAAAACGGCTACCGGTATGATTTCTTTGCATTATTATTCGTATTATACAACGGAAATAAATATATTTCTACTGTTTTTTATAATTTTTTACTTTGCGAACTGACTCTGATACAGATTTGCATAAAATCCCTGCTTTGCAAGCAGTTCTTCATGATTGCCCTGCTCAATAATTTTGCCGTCCTTCATGACTAAAATGACATCGACATTTTGTATCGTGGACAGACGGTGTGCAACAATAAAGCTCGTCCTGCCTTCCATCAGCTTTGCAAATGCGTTCTGAATCTTGATTTCCGTTCTTGTATCAATCGATGACGTTGCTTCATCTAAAATGAGCATCGGCGGGTGGCACAGCATCACTCTTGTAATACAAAGAAGCTGTTTTTGTCCCTGTGATAATCCGCCGCCATCTTCGGTAATAAAGGTGTTATATCCCTCTGGCAGACGCTTGATAAAGCTGTGTGCGTGAACCGCCTTGGCTGCCGCAATCACCTCTTCATCGGTCGCATCCGGTTTGCCCATGACAATATTTTCACGGATGGTTCCGGTCTTTAACCATGTATCCTGCAATACCATGCCATATCCCGCACGCAGGCTGTGTCGGGTCATTTCACGGATATCAATGCCCGATACGGAAATTTTACCGTCATTCACATCGTAAAAACGCATGAGCAGATTAATCAGTGTCGTCTTTCCGCAGCCGGTCGGACCAACAATTGCAATACGCTGTCCTTGCTTTACATGCAGGTTAAAATCTTCAATAAGCTTCTTATCCGGCACATAAGAGAAGGCTACGTGTTCCAGAGCAACTGTTCCGTCTACATTTTCAAGCACTGCGGCATCTTTGTTGTCCGGGATTTCCGGCTCTTCTTCGATTAATTCAAAGATACGTGCCGCACACGCAATCGCATTCTGTAATTCTGTCACAACTCCGGAAATTTCATTAAACGGCTTCGTGTACTGGTTTGCATAACTTAAAAAGCAGGATAACTGTCCGAACCGTCAATCTGCCGTAAATGGCTGAAATTGCGCCGCTTACCGCAACCCCCGCATATACAAGGCTATTGATAAAACGGGTAGACGGATTGGTAATCGATGAATAAAAATGGCTTTTAGTGAACATTTCTGCAGACGGTCATTAATTTCATCAAATCTTTCAAGCGCCTCATCTTCATAGCAGTATGCCTGTACAACCTTCTGTCCGCCAATCATTTCATCAATCAACGCCGTCTGCTCACCACGCGTTTCAGACTGTAATTTAAACATCTGATACGTATGCTTTGCAATAAAGCTTGCCACAAACAGGGACAGCGGAGTAATTACAATAACTACAAGTGTAATTTTTACATTAATAGATAACATAAATCCGAGTGTTCCAAGAATCGTCAGCACCCCGGAAAAAAACTGGGTAAAGCCCATGAGCAGACCGTCCGCAAACTGGTCTACATCGGCGATAACACGGCTGACGACTTCACCGTAGGAGTGTCCGTCAATATATTTTAACGGCAGCACTTCAATCTTTTCAATCGCTTCGTCACGGATATCCCTTGTCACATGATACGTAATTTTGTTGTTGCAGATATTCATAATCCACTGGGACAGTGCCGTAATTGCAATAACGATTCCGACTTCGGAAAGTATCGCCGTAATTGCCTTAAATTCTACATTCTGCGGTCCGATAATGTAATCAATCGCATTTCCGATTAAAATCGGCACATATAAAGATGATGCCACGGTCACTGCTGCCATTAAAATTGACAGAATCAAAAAGAACCAGTAGCGTTTAATGCGCAGCAGCACTTTTTTTACGGTTGTACCTGTATTTGCCTTTGCCATAACTTACGCCTCCTTTTCTTTCCGGAACTGTGAATAATAAATTTCCTGATATACTTCGCAGTTTTCAAGCAGTTCTTCATGTGTTCCGATACCTGCCACATTTCCGTCATCCAGCACGATAATCCGGTCAGCGTGCATAAGCGATGCCGCACGCTGGGATACGATAAACAGTGTCGGTGCATCTTTCATTTCACGGATTGATTTGCGCAATGCCGCATCGGTTGCATAATCGAGTGCCGATGCACTGTCGTCTAAAATCAAAATATCCGGTTTTCTTACAACTGCACGGGCAATCGTTAAACGCTGGCGCTGTCCGCCTGATAAATTTTTACCGCCCTGGTCGACAAAGGAATCAAGTTTACCGTCTTTTTTCTCGACAAATTCCCGTGCCTGTGCAATGTCTAATGCTTCCATAATTTCCGTATCGGTCGCATCCTTTTTCCCCCAGCGGATATTGTCACGGATTGTTCCTTTAAAAAGCTGTGCTTTCTGCAAAACAATGCCGACTTTCTCTCGTAAGGCTTCAATCCGGTAGTCTTTGACGTTGACACCGTCAATATAAATCTCACCCTTTGTCACGTCATAAAAACGCGGAATCAGATTGACAAGGGACGATTTTCCGGAGCCCGTACCGCCGATGACACCGATGGTCTGTCCTTTCTTTACCGTAAAGCTGATGTCTGTCAGCGATTCATCGCCCGCACCGCTGTAGCGTAAGGATACATTTTTAAATTCCACTGCCGCAGCCTGTGTATCTGTGCTTTCCGTGGTACTCCCGTTTTGCATACTGGACTTAATACTAAATACATTTTCAATTCTGCCCGCACAGGCGAGTGCCTTGGTAATGTTGATAATCAGGTTTGCCAGCTTGATTAATTCAATGAGAATCTGTGACATATAGTTGTAGAGTGCCACAACCTGTCCCTGTGTCAGTGTTCCCGCATTGACACGCACCGCACCAATCCAGATCAGTGTGATAATGGAAATGTTGACCACCACATAGGTCAGCGGATTCATCAGTCCGGAAATCTTACCGACAAATTTCTGTAAATGATTGAGCTGTTCATTTGCCTGTTTAAATTCTCTGATTTCATTTTCCTGCTTGTTAAATGCACGTACAACACGCACACCGGTCAGGTTTTCCCTTGTAATGCCAAGAATCTTATCCAGTCCCGCCTGTACTTTTTTGTAAAGCGGTCTTGTGGAGAGCATAATGCCAAAAACGATGACTGCCAGTACCGGAATCGCTACCGCAAAAACAAACGCCGCTTTGACGTCAATCGTAAATGCCATAATCATTGCACCGAATACAATAAACGGTGAGCGCAAAAACAGACGCAGTACCAGATTGACACCGTTTTGCACCTGGTTAATGTCACTTGTCATACGTGTAATCAGTGTTGACGTACCGATGGTGTCCATTTCCGTAAAGGAAAGGCTCTGGATATGCTTAAATAAATGATGGCGCATACCGGTCGCACAACCGACTGCCGCTTTCGCCGCAAAATACTGTGCCGTAATGGCACAGGTCAGCCCGATAACTGCCAGTGTCACTAAAAGCAGGCTCATTTTTACAATGTAGCCTTTATCCGCATTGCCGATACCCGTATCAATGATTGCCGATACGACAAGCGGTACAAACAATTCAAACAGTGCTTCGAGCATTTTAAACAACGGTGCGAAGACACATTCTTTTTTGTATGCACTCAGATACATCCAAATTCGCTTCATATTTTACCCCTTTTCTATCCGCACCAGACCGCCTGTATTATCATAGGACCAGTTCTGATTTAGGACTTGATTTCATACGTTTGTTATTTTATCATAAATACATCAATACAGAAAATATTTATAATGTATATGTGATATACGTTTTTTATATAGGAAGGATTTTTGATATGGATTTGAAGCAGCTTTCTTATTTTGTGAAGATTGTGGAGGAAGGGAGTATTTCGGGGGCGGCAAAGAAGCTGTTTATGTCACAGCCGCCGTTAAGCAGTCAGATGAAGCTTCTGGAAACTGAATTGGACTGCACGCTGTTTGAGCGGGGTTCGCGTACCATCCGTCTGACGGAAGCCGGAGAAACCCTTTATAATTACAGCCGTTCACTGTTGCAGTTAAGCAATGTTGCAAAGCAGGAAACCATGAATGCGGCACGACATTTTAACGGTGTACTGCGTATCGGTATTGTTTCTTCCTTAATCGGTTCGGACGCGCTTGGCTGGCTGTGCGACTTTTCCAAGCAGTATCCCGGTATTCATTATGAAATTAATGAAGCGGACACCTACCACCTGCTTTCCCAGTTTGAAACCAATGCCATCCACCTTGCACTCCTGCGCACGCCGTTTCACACGGACTCGCTGACCTGCAAGAAGCTGTTTACGGATTCGCTGGTTGCGGTGGGACAGGAATCATTTTTTGCAGACAACCGTTCTTCCGGCAGTGACATTTCCACTCATACGGCTGATACTTCAGGCAGCGCCGCCATTACACTTGATAACCTTGCCAAGCTCCCGCTTATCGTGTACCGCCGCTGGGAACACCTTTTGCGGAAAGAATTTGAGGACAAGAACCTGAGTGCGAACTGGTTCTGTATCAATGACGATGCCCGTACGACCCTTTATTTTGTGGAAATTGGCATGGGGGTCGGTATTATCCCGCAGTCTGCCGCCACGCTGGTTCAAAAAAAAGGAATTGTATGCAGACCGGTTAAAAACTGCGATATCGCAACCGATGTTGTCCTTGCATACAATTCCACTTATCTGCCGGAATGCTCCCGCGCATTTATTGAGTATCTGGACACCCTGTACCCAGATATTCCATAAGCCTGCTCCACGCATATCTGCGTTTCGTCTTAAAATATCTGTTATACACTTCAAAATTTGTATAAGAATGTTCAAACTGGCGCGAATACAAATGCGCCAGGTCGACCTGCTGTGTAAAGGTCAACGTCTTCCCGTTTTCAAGCCAGCACTGCATATCCAGATGTTTTAAAATGAGATATCCGATGACACCGATTTTCGCCTTTAAAAGAATTTCGCTGTCATTGACCGCATTCAAAAAATATCTGTATACATAATACATCATCAGCTGCTCGTATTCGTATTCCTTCTCCTTATAATATGCCGCAAATTCAGACAGCTCCCGTTCATAGTCCTCCGCACCGCAACAGTTTTTAAAATATCTGCTGTTTCTTTCAAGACAGACGTACCAGTCCGGGTTGATAACTTCCATGCCGGCAAAGCGGTCAAAAAAATGCGGGATATTTTGATATGACGTATGATTTTTTCCGCCGTATTTCTTTTTCAAATCCTTTAAACGGTCTTGCAGATAATCCGCCTGTGCGTATGCCTGTATTTCATAATCCATTAAATCCACTCTGTCGGTATCCAGCTTCTTTTGCAGTTTTTTTGCAAAATCCAGATACAGCATACAGCGCTCCTCTATTAAAAATGCCCTGTTGCGGATGATATTATACGCCGTTACCCTTGCCTGGCGCAGCTTAAAATATAACTGCGGGTCGATATTATTATAGGAAGAAACGGTTTCATCTGTTTCTTCTACCGTAAATGTCAGCGGCTTTTGATAGCTAAACATCAGCTCGCCGGCTGTTTTACAGGACGGCGCCAGTCCAATTTCCCGCTCACTGCCGTATTCGTTGATAAACCGCGGAAATTCGGCGCACGTATCACACAGCTTATCTTCGCCCAGTGCAATAAATAAATCACACAGGTTCTTGTCATTTAAAAACGGGCATCTGCCGTTTTGCAGCGTAAAGGTACAGCCGCCGCCCTCCTCCGGCACCATAACCGACTGTAAGCGCTGTCCGAAACTTCCTGCAACCGTTTTGTAATAGTCATACGACTTTTCATCTACATCCACGTCCCAGCCCGCACAGCACGTATCCGTACATGCCCCTGCAATACATTTAAAATCTTTATAATATTCGGGTGTTCTAATTTTCATCATTTCCTGCTTCTTTCTAAATTTTTTGATACCAGGGTCAAAAGGTCTAAACCCACATGAGCTTGCTCATAAGTGGGTGAATGACCTTGTGACCCGCCCTAATATGAGCATAAAATCAGGACGATAGTTCTGCGATATGCGAATATTGGGCAGGATTGTGGGAGTGCGCAGCACGGAACAATCTGCAGGTATCATTATTGGGGACTTTTGCCCCCAACAGCATTTTTAGTATAGCATATCTTATTTTTTTTACAAATACAGATTGTAGCATTTTCAATTACAGTGTATAATATGATACAATGTCAAAAAATAAATCGACAAAGAAAGGATAAAAGTATGCAACGTACAAAACAAAATCATGCTTGGCGCGTATTTCGCCTGCTGTTGATTTTTTTCTGTATCGGTCTGTCTTTACAGTTTACTTCCTGCGGCAAAAGCAGGCTGAAAACACTGTTTTTTCAGTAGACGACCTTTCCGGCAAAAAAATCGGTGTCCAGCTTGGTACAACCGGCGATACGCTCGTATCAGATTATGAAACGGACGGTTCAAATACAACCGTTGAACGTTTCAACAAAGGAAACGATGCCATTCAGGCATTAAAACAGGGAAAGATTGATGCAGTTGTCATTGATGCACAACCGGCACAGTCTTTTGTTGCCGCAAACAGCGACTTAATGATTCTCCCTGAAGAATTTGCTAACGAAGACTACGCTATTGCAATTGCAAAAGGCAATTCTTCCCTGACAAGTTCTATCAACGACGCTTTAAACACATTAAAAGCCAACGGCACACTTGATGCCATTTTAAACAATTACATCGGGGAAAATATCGGACAAACTCCGTATACCTCTCCTGAAAATGTAAACCGTTCCAACGGCACACTGGTTATGGCTACCAATGCTTATTTCCAGCCGTATGAATACTATGAAAACGGCACGATTGTCGGTATTGATGTCGATGTCGCCACTGCAATCTGCGATACTTTAGGAATGACCTTAAAAGTAGAGGATATGGAATTTGATTCCATCATCACTGCCGTATCTTCCGGTAAAGCCGATGTCGGTATTGCAGGTATGACCGTTACACCGGAACGTCAGAAAAATATTGACTTTTCAGATTCTTACACCACTTCACAGCAGGTTATTGTTGTGCGCAATAACGATGCCGTATCCGGCGGTACAAGTCTTTCTGAAAAATTTAAAACAGACTTCTTAACCGATAACCGTTATCAGTTCATCCTGACCGGTCTGAAAAATACACTGATTATCGCAGCCTGTGCCGCATTAATCGGTATTGTCATCGGTTTTTTAGTTGCCGTTGTCCGTTCAAGCCATGATAAGACCGGCAATTTAAAGATTTTAAATGCAATCTGCACCGTTTACCTGACCATTATCCGTGGTACACCAAGTATGGTACAGCTGCTGATTATTTACTATATTATTTTCGGTTCTATGAATATCAGCAAGCTGCTGGTAGCCATTCTGGCATTCGGCATTAACTCCGGTGCTTACGTTGCCGAAATTTTCCGTTCCGGTATTATGTCTATCGACAACGGACAGTTTGAAGCTGCAAGAAGCTTAGGTCTTACCTACCGTCAGACCATGCTTAGCGTTATTCTGCCACAGGCATTTAAAAATGTACTGCCTGCCCTTGCAAATGAATTTATCGTGTTACTGAAAGAGACCTCTATCAGTGGTTATATCGGACTGACCGATTTAACCCGCGGCGGTGATATTATCCGAAGCATTACATATGATGCTTTCCTGCCATTACTCGGTGTTGCATTTATTTACCTTGTACTGGTTGTTATTCTTTCGGCACTTGTAAAGAAACTGGAAAGGAGATTAAGAAGCAATGAGCGAAACTAAATCAGATGTTCTCCTCGAAGTCAAAAACCTGCACAAGGCATTTGACAAACATGTTGTTTTAAATGATGTCAATACGACCGTCCGCAAAGGCGATGTCATTGCCATCATAGGACCTTCCGGCTGCGGTAAATCCACATTTTTACGTTCGTTAAATATGCTGGAAACGCCGACCGGCGGACACGTTTTATTCCACGGCACGGATTTGACCGATAAGTCGGTCAACATCAACCAGATCCGCGAAAAGATTGGTATGGTATTCCAGCACTTTAATCTGTTCCCGAACATGACCATCCGTGAAAATATCTGTCTTGCACCGGTCAAATTAAAGCTGATGACAAAGGAAGAAGCTTCTAAAAAAGCTGATGAACTCTTAGAGCGTGTCGGCTTAAAAGATAAAGCGGATACCTATCCTGCCATGCTTTCCGGCGGACAAAAACAGCGTGTTGCAATTGCCCGTGCGCTGGCAATGAATCCGGAAGTCATGCTGTTTGACGAACCGACTTCTGCGCTTGACCCGGAAATGGTCGGCGAAGTTTTAACAATTATCAAAGAACTTGCCCAGTCCGGCATGACAATGTTAATTGTTACGCATGAAATGGGATTTGCAAAGGAAGTTTCCAACCGCTGTATGTTCTTTTCTGACGGCAATATCACCGAAGAAAATGCACCAAAGGAATTTTTTGAAACCCCACAGAGTCCTAGATTGAAAGAATTTTATCGAAAGTACTTTAATAAAAATATCCCCAGCCATTGTCATTTGACTCCGGCTGGGGGGGTGTGTTTTTATTAAAAACTTAAATCAATATCAACCGTTCCGTTGTTTGCATATTTCATATAGTCAAACAGCTTCGGTGCCGCAAGAAGTTCCAGCGGGTCTCTTTCATGTTCATCGTCTTCAAATATTTCTGCCACTTCTTTAATTTCCGGGTTTGATAAAGAATTCACATATTCTTTTAATTCCAGTACAGTCATATTAAAAAAGTTCTTCTTTACTTTTCATGCGTTCATTACTCCTTTTCTTTTTCAAATTTAATCGCCAAAGCCGTTGAAAATAACCTTGCCGGCATTCCACAGTTCAGCTGTTCTTTTTGCCGCCTCAAGTCTTCCGGCATCGTCTTTAAAGCCAAATGTTGCCGACTGGCAGCCACAGTCCATGCACATGACATAATAACCGCTGTTTTCTTCTTCTAAAATAGAAGGTCCTAAACATCTCGGACAGTCTTCTAATTCAATCATTTCATAAATTTCCATGTTAATCTCCATTCCGCAGGCATTTTAATGCCGTGATTTCAACACTGTGGGAAAACACTTGCCGGATTTTCTCCACTTTCATGCGGTTCTATTATACATGAAATTTGTCCGTATGTGAACCTAAAAATCCGGAGCAGTTCAAACTTTCCCGGATATATTCCTGTGATAACCCAGATTGTATGGCAATCTAACCGATAATATCTTTGTCATAATAGCCTATGCCGAGTTTTTTAGCTGTTTCTTCACCGATAAAACGCCCGCCGCTTCCAAACTCTCTGCTGATTGTAATAATTCTTTTTGCCATTGCTGCTTCCTCCTCAGCTTAATTTTTCCACTCTATTCTTACTGATTTTCTTTAAAAATGCATATCCTGCTGCACAGGCAACAAGTTCTGTTATCGGAAATGCCCACCAAATCAGGGAAATGCCTGCTGTTGCGTTTTTTACAAAAATTGAAAAAATTCCTGTTAGCGGTAATATAATGACAAGCTGTCTAAGTAGTGAAATCACAAGCGATTCTAGACCGCCGTCCAACGCCTGATAAATGCCCTGATAGGCGATATTGATTCCCGCAAAAATAAAACTGATTGAAATAATCCGCATTGCACTGATAAAATACGTTCTTGACTGTCCCGCATTAAACAGCGTGGCAAATGCGTCCGGAAAAATTTCTGTAATAAGAATCCCTAAAATCATCAGTGCTGCCGTGTATATCAGACCATATTTGATTCCGTCCCAGATTCGTTTTTTACTTCCCATTCCATATGCATACGCTATGATTGGCGTAATGGCATCTCTTAAACCAAATGCTAAGAACAATACAAACTGCTGGACTTTATAAAACAATCCGTATGCAGTCTGTGCAGAAGGACTGAACTTCAAAATCAGATTCATTACATACACCATGACAGACATCAGCGCCTGTGCAATGATTGCCGGCAGACCTATTGAATAGATTCCTGCAATCGTTCTGCCATCCGGTTTCATGAATTTTATTCCATGTTCAAATTCCCTATTTAATTTCATATAAAAAATAAATAACAACCCTGCTGATACAATCTGACCGATTACCGTAGCATACGCAGCGCCCTCTACGCCCATTTCAGGAACGGGTCCGATACCATAAATCATTACCGGGTCCAGAATAATATTGACCACAGCACCCACAACCTGTCCGATTGTGGAATAAAGGGAACGCCCTGTTGCCTGTAACAGCTTTTCAAATAATGAAAAGAAAATAATTCCAAAAGAAAGCACACAGCATATTCTTAAATAACTTGTTCCCATTGCAATCACTTCCGTGTCAGCCGTCTGTGATGAAATGTATGCCTTCACTCCAAAATGCCAAACAACAGACATACCGCACAAATTATCACACCTAAAAACAGACTGTTTCCGGCGACTTTCGCAGCTTTTTGGTTTTCTCCCTCTCCAAGAGTTCTTGCAAGAAGCGCATTCGTTCCCACACCGGTTCCGATTCCGACTGCCACCATAAGCATCTGTACCGGAAATACCAGTGTCAGCGCATTTAAAGCTGCTTCACTTCCCACTTTCATATTGCCGACAAAGGCACTGTCCACAATATTGTAGACTGCCTGCAGTGCCATGGATAAAATCATCGGTATTCCCATCTGCACCATAAGCTTATTTACCGCCATCTCCTTCATCTTGTCACTTTCTGCCATTTTAATCCTCCTTGTTTGCGAAGCAAATGCGACTGCTCTTTGCAGGAGCAGAGGATTTGTCCTCCTTGTTTGCGAAGCAAATGTCTGCTATGTATGCTATGCCCAATAGCTTGTATAGCATGCGCCCTTTGCAGGAGCAGCGGATTTGCCTCTTTGTTTTTTTGCACAAAAAAAGTGTGTAGTTACCGCATAAGCTGGACTTACGCTGATAAGCTACACACTTTTTAATGGCATTATAGATTTAAAATAAAAAAACGAGCAGCAAAACTGGATTTACGCTCGTATGCTACTCGTTCAAGGACTACTATATTTCTGATTTTTAAAAAAGTCAAACAAAAAAGTTTTTATAAAAAAGCTTATTTTTTGAAAAAATGAAAATCACAGCAGTCACCGCCGTAACCTAATGTTTTTGTCCGCGTAAAACCTATTTTTTTCAAGCCGCCGTATGTCACATCATCGACATCACAGAACAGGCGGCACAGATTTTCACAGCCGTTTTCCACGCAGGCGGTGTGCCACAGGCATTTTTTAATCGTAACATCATAATAATCATTTCCATATGCCTGCGTACTTTCTTGCAAATCGGTTGTACGCATAATTTTAAGAAAGATATTGCTGTAAATGGCATAAAATCCCGGTACTAATTCCATTTTAGCCGTTGAAGCGTGTTTTTTTGCTGCTACTTTATCAAGCATATATTTTCTCATATACTTATATACATCTTCTTCTGAAAAGCCTTCCTCAGACAAGCACTTATGCAACGCTATGCGTGGAAGTATCGTCTGGGCAAGGGTTTTCATCTGATTTTCGGATTTATTTTTTGTATTCTGAATCAATGTATCCAGCATTTTTTCCTGCCTGTCAGATACTGCACATCCCTTTTTATTTCCGAATTCTTCAATTAAAAATGCTTTTATCTGCTTTTGCTGTTTTATTTTCATCGTTATCACACCCCTCTTTTTGTAACTTCTAAAAAAAATTCTGTACCATACCTGTATTGTATCATAAAAATAACGGCACGGTATATTCATTTTGAAAATATACCGTACCGCTATTTTACTCTATTCTACCGGACCGCTCCATGAAGAAAACTGTTTTGCATGGCTGTCTAAATCCGCCGTATTTACGGTTATCTTCCCGTCTGCAACCGTATATTGAATATTCATCGGATTACAACCGCCCGCAGTGCCGCCTACACTGTCCATTTTAAATACATTTCCGCAGTTCTGACATACTAATTTGCCGCTTCTCTCCTTGAAATACGCTTTTGGAGAAGGATTGCAGGTCTGACAGGTGTTCAATGATAATCGTGCTGAGCCGTCAGACGCATTTACGGCAATCATCTGTATATTGGTTCCGTTTGAATCATAATTTACATATAACGGATGTTCTGTCAGTGTACCGATATCTATTGCTAACTGTCCGTTTTCTACGGCAGGCGTTATGTATGACGCAGCTGCGGCGTTTTCTGTCGAAGCTGTACTTTGAGCCGCCGTATTTTTAGAACCTGCACTTTTATCTTCTGTACCCGGTGTAAATTCATGGGTGATTCCGTAAGTCTTTACTATCATTTTGTAATTACAGCCGTTAATAACATCTTCCGGCACATTTATCGTCCATTTTACCGGAATCCCGGTATAAACCGTAATCTCCGGATACGTTCCGAAATCCAGATTGCTTTCCACATACTGAATATCCCCTGACTGCGCTATCACCGCCGTATCAAATTCCGCTGTATTGTGAGATCCCTGTGAAATCCTGACCGGATTCATGCCTGCCAGACCCACTCCCTGTGAAAGCATTGCAAGTCCGAGCACCACAACCAGTATCGCGCCTGTCTGCATGACAAGCTTCGTATATTTTTCCCCAAGCGCCGATACAAGGCTTCCAAGCCCCAGCATCAGCGGAACCGTGCCTAAGCTGAACATCAGCATTGCCAGTGCTCCCGATATGGGATTGCCCAAACCGAGTGCAATAATCTGCATAGACTGCATCGGACCGCATGGCATAAATCCGTTTAACAGCCCGACAACAAACGGTCTTTTTTCTGTTCTTTTTTTCTGATTGATTTTTATGACGGACTTTCGCGGGAATCTGATTTGAAGCTTTCTCAATGCCGGAAAAATCCCCAGCATATTGATTCCCATTATCACCATAAATAATCCGGCTGTTATTTTTTATATGCCCTGTAGCAGCAGCGGCATTCCACTGCCCGAACCGCCTGTCAGAATCATTCCTGCTCCGCCAAGCACAAATCCGACTGCCGTATACGAAACTACCCGTCCCGCGTTGTACAGTACCGAAGGCATGATGACATTTATTCTGGATGAACTTGTATTCTCAGCGTTCCTCGAAGGAATACACTGTGAAAGATGAATCCCGCCGCACATCGCTATACAGTGAACGGATGTTAAAAGCCCTACAATAAAGAGCATGCCATAGCTCATTTGGGAATCGGCAAGCATTGACGGAACAAGTAAATTTAAAATACCAAAATGCTGTAACAGATAATACAGTAAAATAATAACCGCCAGTGTTCCAATCCTTCTAACCCATTTTAAAGAATCTGCCTGCTTTTTATCGATAACTGTATAATCCAGCTTCTCAATAATCGCAGCAATACGGTTTAATGTCACTATTTCCGGATTAAATTCTATTTCAGCCTGTCCTTTGCTATAGGAAACCTGCACTTTAGAAATTCCTGCTGTATTCTTTAATTCCTGCTCTATTTTATTCTGACAGTTAATACAGGTCATGCTATCGATAATAAGAACTTTTCTTTCCATTCCCATGTTTCATTTTCCTTTAATATTACCGATTAAAATATACCCCTGCCGGGTATTAATATCGCAGTTAATTATATACACCTATGGGGTATTTGTCAACAAAATTTTAATTGCACGCTGTTTTGTCCTCTGTAAATACCGGTAAAAAATCAAAAACCGCCATAAGAAACAGACAGCTTAAGGTGACTATTTCTTTGGCGGTATTTTTTATAAATAAAGGATTACTCCCGTACCTTTAAAGCTTGATTTGTGCCATACGTTCAGCATGTGTCGATAGGGTAATTGAGATGCAATCTGCTCTACAGTAAAACCATTTATGTTTAGTTTTTCATCTATTGTAAGTTCCTTGGATAACAGTGCTCCCAGCAGACGGTGCAGTTCATACGTGTCATCATGTTTCGGCAGATTTTACATCTGGAAAATGGACAAAACCTCCAAATTTTCCGTATGCTTTGAGCTTTAATCGCATATCTAAGCGATTTTTCGTCCATAAATACATATATTTTTGATTTTATACTAGCGGTTCAATTCAATATAATCTATTGCCTGTTTCCACCCATGACCAGGCGCATCATCGCCCCAATACCTGCTGGTTATCTCATCCAATTCGTCTACACACTTTTGCAGCTTTTTTATATTGGCTTTGCGCTCCTCCCGCGTTATAGTTTTCAAGCTTTCATTCTTTACTTTATATGCCATGCTTTGTAAAAAATTAACAATATCAAAATATTCCTCTGAATCTTCAAATCTCGTGTCTCCGGGAAAGCAGTCAATTACCTTTTCAAAAGCTGTTTTCATATCTTCTGCCCTGCCTGGCTTAATGTCTCAGCAATATAAGGTACAAATTGCACCATTTCGCACATTATAAACCACCAGCCTTCGTATCTCCAATTTCCAATCAGATTAACAAGAATATGTAAATGAAATAACTGTGGTGTAACCAGATTCTTTATATCCAATAGTGAACCTTTCTCCCATAAACAATCTGATTTCACTGCAAGAACACTCTCATCTATATCTTTAACATCACCATAGAACTCTTTTATCGTAATCATATAATTTTACCTTTCGTACAGAAATTTTAATAATTAACATTATATATGCCTAATCTATCTCCCTCTCAACAACCACCTCACAATAGACGGTTTTATTTCAAAGGTTTCACAAAGGTCTGCCAGTACATGCGGATAGCAATTTGCCATGCCAATTCTTATTATCTTAACCCGTTTATTATTTCTTTTTCAGACTGTTCAAACGCCGCCATACATTCCTTTTTGTGTTTCCCAAAGCTTTTATACATCATGCCGACAAGCGGAATCATGCGGTATAATCTCCGACCACGCTTCGTCTGCACCTCACGCAATCATCAATATTCTTGCATTTGTCTTTTTGATCTCTAAATGTGCTTTTTCTTCCGCCGCCTTATCCTGATAAGCTTCATAATACGCAAGCCACATGCCCATAACTTGTGCGAAACGCTTTCTGTTTTGTAGTATTTTGAACCTTTCATTTCCAGCGGACATCGGTCGGGCGTGTCCGGAAGTCCCTCCGCACCAAACAATGATACGGCTAACCCAGTGAATCCATAATCCGCAAACCGCTCTGCTATTTTAATGCCCGGAAGAAGGCTCTGCTCTCCGCCCATAATCACAATGACTGCTTTGCCGTTGGTCTGCTCCGGCTCTGCAAGGTGTCCCACAAAACCGTGTTCTTTCATATTAAAATCTGTATGTTTTAATTTTACTGCTGTCTTCTTCATATTTTTTTCCCCTATCTCATATCATGTGTTGGCTGTCCCGCCCCTTTAAATGTCCATTCCAATAATCTTTCCGACACCAACCTTGTGTCCGCCCTCCATAATCGAAAACGTTGCTCCGACACTGACCTCACTATAATGATACTCCTCAAATGTAAATTTTATAATCGCCGGAATCGGAACATCAAATCGGTCAGCCTGCAATTCAACAAATGTAATTCCCCAGTAATTTCCCGCGTTATCAAAAACGGCATCGGGTCGGTATCCCACTTGCGGCAGACTACTTCGCTGTCCGGCATAAAAAAAGACTTCTGCTAATAAGTACATGGTGTGTTTCTCCGTTTACTTTTTCTGTTATATAAAATAAATAGTGTTTGTAAATTAAGTAATTATTCATTTACCTATTCTATATCTGAAATCGTGCCGATAAAAAAATAAACTTTCCTTATACAATTTCCAATAATTCGCTTATGTCATCAATTACCCAATCTGCTCCCGCCTCTAACAAACTATTTTTGCCTGAAACCCCATAGGTTACTCCACATGTATACACACCTGCATTTTTGCCCATAAGTATATCAAATGGCATATCCCCAACGACTAAAGTGTCCTGTGCATTATATGACAACTCATTTAATGTCTTTTTTACCGGTTCTGCATTAGGCTTATGCAAAGTAGTATCTTCTGCTGCTAACAAATACGAAAAATATTTTGCAATGTTCATGCTTTCAAGAAAACCAAGTAATGAATCTCGTCCTCTTGAAGTAGCAATTGTGCAAACAATACCTTTTTCATTTAATCTGTTTAATGTTTCAATCATATTAGGAAATAATAACGGCGGGATTGTTTTCTTGGTTTCATCAAAAATTTCACGATATTTTTTCATACATAAATCAATCATATCATCTGACAATTCCGGACATAACTTCTGAAATCCTATTTTTGCTGACATACCAATTGTATCGGCACAAGCCTGTTCTTCTACCACATCTAATCCCATCTGACGTAATGTTTCCTGTTTTGAAACTACAATCGTCTTTTTGGTATCCATTATCGTTCCATCAAAATCAAATATTATAAGTTTTATATTCATAATTTGTATACCTGTTTTCCCTCTAATCCCCTAGTTTTTTCACGACTTCCTCAAACTCATAAAACAAATCAATATACTTTTCAACAATTGTATTGCAGTGCTTTTTTACAATTTCACAATCATAATCATGCGCAAGTTCATTTCTCACTTTTAACATATCCATCCATGCATCATCTGAAATTAAATTTGCCTTAAAAGCTTCCCGCAGGACTTCCCTTGGCGAGCTGCCACAAAACCTGTTATCGCGTAATACTGCACCAGTATATCTTTCATAACCTTCCATGACAAATCAAATGTTATACTAAATTTAGCACTTGTCCCACTTAATACAAAAGAATCTGATAAATCTCTTTCCCTTGCCTCCGACAACGCCTCCAGTGAATTACAAAAAGATTTAAAACGTCTGCTAAATTTTTCGTCCATATTGCTTAATATCCTCCAATAACAATTCATTCCTGCAAGTATCCATATTTAATAAATCCACGCTGTAAAGTGTCGGCAGTTCTTCTATTTTTTCAACAAGTTCGTCAAAACATTCCACTCCTGACACCGCTATATCAATATCACTGCGTTCTCTGGCTGTCCCCTTTGCCCTTGAACCATATAAAATCACTTCATCTGCCTGAAAATCCCTGCACAGCTTTGAAACCTCACATATCACTTCATCTGCTTTCATCAAAATCACCTGCCCGACATTCTTATATCCTAAAACATGTACTGTATCTTTAATATATATTATCAAAAAAAAGCAATTCCGTATAGCAGAAATAATAACAAGCGGTCAGTCAAGTCAAGTGACAACGGTGAACTGACGCTTGTTATTATTTACCATTATTTACATATTCCGCAGTTCCTCCCGGCTCCCTATCTCCAGTTTTTCAAAAATATGCTGCATATGTTTTTTGACTGTCGTTTCGGAAATGACCAGTTCTTCTGCAATTTCCTTATTAGAGCGCCCGGAACATGCCAGTCTTGCGACCTCTGCCTCCCTCTGGGTCAGTCCTTTTCCTTTCTGCCGCTTCCTGCGGCGGTTGATTTATTTTGTTTACACCTTTTATTTATCAAATCCGGCTGAAAATGAAAATACTACCATAGACGAATCCTGGTAGTATTTTTAGTAGTATCTTTATTTTTTGCCTATTTTAAGCCTTTTTTCATGCGTTCAATCTCCTCATCGAGAGAATCTGCCGCAGTGTTAGATTCGGATTTTCCGTGCTTTCTGTCCTTATGCTTTTCTTCCTTATATGCATCGGAGAATAAAACTTTTGCAACAAATCCTGCTCCGCCAAAAATCAGCACGAGCATAATAACCCATTCATACATTGATATTGAAACCATGTAAATATTTGTATTTAAAATAATGGATGCTACAATCAAAATGACACTCAATGCCGTAAACAACTTCGATGCAAAAGAGGCTCCGCTTGCGAACATCCATATAATACCGATAATAAACGGAATCATAATCATCCCCGAATTCAGACGGACACCACCAAGCATAATTGTTCCGCCGTAACCGAACCAGCCGGACGATACAACCACTTTCTGGGATAAAATAAACAACCCCACAATCAACATAACAACTCCGGCTACAAACTGTTTTAATTCATTTTTTGCACTTTTCATACACTACCCCTTTTCTCCTTTGAAATTTTACTCTGTATCCTGTTTTTTTATTTTACCCGCTTCTTTTTTCTATGGTAAACCATCAGCGTTATCCCAAGCGCCACGATAAAAACGGAAATAAACTGGGAGGTGGACAAAAATCCGACCGCCCCACGGTAATCATTTCTTAAAAACTCAATCAGAAATCTTCCGATACCATACAGCAGTAAATAAATACTGCCAATATCGCCTGTTATCAGCTTTTTCTGCTGATATAAAAACCGGTGTGCAATCCATATCAGGATTGCGGCAATTAAAAAATCCCCTGCCGCTGAAAGAAGCTGTGTCGGAATAAGCTTTATGCCTGCCGGCGCCATGCTGTCTGCTGGAAATGTAATGCCCCATGCGGCGGTTGTTTCCCGTCCGTAACAGCAGCCTGCCAGAAAGCATCCGATTCTGCCAAAGCCCTGTGCAAGTGCCACTTCCGGCATAATTAAATCAAAATACTCCAAAAAGACGAGTTTTTTGACTTTGCAGTAAATCCACGCCGCAAGCACCCCGGCAATAATGCCGCCGTAAACAACAAAGCCCTCAGACCCCAAAACCGCAAGCGGGTCTTTTAAAAAATCCTTAAAGCTTACAATCACATACAAAATCTTTGCGCCTAAGAAGCCGCCGATGATCGCAAGAATTGCGATATCAATCACGGATTCGTCTTTTAAACCCAGTTTTTTTGCCCGCATACAGCCAAGCGCCAATGCCAGCAGAAATCCAATGCCAATCATAAAGCCATATCCGTGTACGTGAAAATTTCCGATTTGAAACAGATCGATTTTCATTGCTGTTTCCTCCCTTTCCGGCTAGTCCATTGCCAAATCCTGTCTTGCTTTTTTCATGCGTTCTTCAAACTGCACATAAAAATCGCGGTCGTCATATGGCTGTGCAAAAAAGCTCTTTAAAATATACATCGTCAGAATCCTGTTCTGCCCTTCATCCAGTCCCTGCTGTGCCGCCTGAATTTCCTTTAAAAAAGCATGCCATGTCACAAGAAATGTATTATACGCTTCTAAATCCGGCGTATCCAGCCACTTTTTCACCTTGATTTTTGTCAGATTGTGCTTGTGACACTCGTCCTTTTGCAGAATATACTGAAAATGGGTATCGTCCTGCCAGTATCTTCCCAGTGGAAACAGACGGCAGATACCCGGTCTTGCGCCGTGAATCCGGCAGCGCTGCTGTTCGTTTAAAAATGTACAGGTTTCGTTTTCCCCTGCCATTTTCAGATTCGGTAAAATCACGCCGTCCACCACATTTAACGCCAGATGTTTCTCCACCAGACTTTCAAACGGCATCTGAAGCTGTCTTGTCAGACGGCAGATATCATACGGGTCTAACACAATCGAATCTCCCATGCCGTGACAGCATACGGAATTGCAGCCCTGACACTGATTCGTATCTGCCTTTACCATATCATTTTCACTATATAACTTTCCATCGGAAATTTCTTCCAGACTGCAGTTTCTAATCATTCTATTTTAACCTATCCAAACAGATTCTTTCTCAAATCGCTGATCTTTGTATGATATGTGGAAATGCTTTCTGAATCCGGTATGTAATTGTTTGGACCTTTCTTAAATACTATTTTTAACAAAATCGGTGTGATAATCGTTGTAATAACAACCACGATAACAACCGGTCCCATAAAGGCACTGCCCATCATGCCGAGTGCCGCACCTTTGCTGGCTACAATTAAGGCGACCTCGCCTCGTGAAATCATGCCGACACCGATGCGCTTACACTGATACGGCTTGTATCCGCATACCTTTGCACCGAGTCCGCAGCCAATAACTTTGGTCAACACCGCTACAATAACTAATACAACGGTAAATGCAATAATCGTTCCTGTCATATTCGGCAGTTCTACCTTCAGTCCGATACTTGCAAAAAATACCGGTGAGAGCAGTAAAAATGAAAGGGTGTCAAAACGGGACTGGATAAATTCAGAACGCTCTGTATTGGAAATAATCAGACCTGCAATATATGCACCTGTAATATCCGCAACACCAAACCACGCTTCTGCCACGTAAGACATTAAAAGGCAGAATACAAAAGCTATGATGGCATGTCTGTGACGTCCGCGGTCAGCGCTTTCAATCCATTTTTTATAAAACTTGTAAAATACAAAACCCACAACACCTGCAAATACAAAGAACAATACAACCTTTAACAGTACAACCGCTACATTCACCGATTCATCTGCAAGACTTGTAATAATTGTCAGAGCCACAATACCTAAAATATCATCAATAATGGCAGCCCCTAAAATCGCGTTGCCGGAATGAGTTTTTAATTTGCCCATTTCCTTTAAGGTTTCAACCGTAATGCTGACAGAAGTTGCCGTCAGTATAACGCCGATAAATGCATTCTGAAGCACAACGCTGCATGAGGCATCCGAATCAATAACACCCGGCTTGTTAAAGAAATATGCAACGGCAAATCCACCGATAATCGGCATGATAACGCCACAGAGTGCAATAACAAATGCAGCTTTTCCGCTCTTTTTTAACTCTTTAATATCTGTTTCCAGTCCGGCGCAGAACATCAGTACGATAACGCCAAGCTCCGCTACATTGCTTAAAAACTCCGTTTCCGTAAGCAGCCCCAGCATAGACGGTCCTAACAAAAGACCGGCAAGCAGTGAGCCGACAACCTGCGGCATCTGTACGCGCTTCGTCGCCAGCCCCAATACCTTCGTACAAAGCAGTATCACTGCCAAATCCAGTAAAAACTTGTAACTTTCCATCGTTACATCCTCCAAAAAATTTTCTTCCTATTATAAATGTATGTTAATAGCGATATAAACTTTATACTCCACTTACTGCCCAATGTCAACAAATTTCTCACAATGGGCAGTTTTGTGTATACACTTTTTTGAAGGCTGTCGGCAATGCATATTCATTTTCCAAATCCTGCTCTGTTATCCACGTAAAATCCGAATCCGCGCTTACTTGTCCACATTCGATAAGATAACTGTCCATCTGCCACTCGATATGTGTGAAAATGTGGCGCGCAGGTCTGCCTTTTACTATCCGGCATTGCATGATTTTGTGCTTTGCAAGCCACTTTTGAATTTGCGCTGTATCTGCTTTTCCCGAAAGATTCGGCAGTTCCCACATGCCACCAAGCAGTCCGCTCCTGGCTCTTTTTTGCAATGCCAGCCTGCCCGCATATATCATTATAAGCACGGTCTTTTCTTCGATTCTGCGCTGTGCTTGCTTTTTCTTTACGGGATACTCTGGCTGTGTTCCCGCCGCACAGGCACTGCATAAGCTTTGTAGCGGACATTCCGTGCATCGCGGTGTACCATTTGGCATGCAGACAACTGCGCCCAGTTCCATCAGGCTCTGGGTAAAGATACCGCACTTGTCCACAGGATAAATTTCCTGCAATGCCGCTGTGATTTCATTTTTAAATTTTGTATCGGAAATTTCTCTGGAATCTGCCGTCAGACGTGTCACCACGCGAAGCACGTTTCCGTCCACGGCAGCGTAAGGCTTATTCCATGCAATTGAAGCGACCGCTCCCGCCGTATACGCACCGATACCCGGCAGGGACAAAAGCTGTTCATATTCGTTTGGGAAAATGCCGTTATATTTTTCACAAATCTGCTGTGCGGCTTTCTGCATATTTCGCACCCGCGAATAATATCCAAGCCCCTCCCACATTTTTAAAAGCTCCTGCTCCGGTGCCGCGGCAAGTGCCGCCACATCCGGAAAACGCCGTAAAAAACGCTCGTAATACGGAATCACCGTATCCACTCTTGTCTGCTGCAGCATAATTTCCGATACCCACACGCGGTAAGCATCGGTATTTTCACGCCACGGCAATACACGGGCATTTTTTTCATACCACGCAAGAAGCGGTTCTGTAATTTGTGACAGTTGTGTTAAATCAAGAGGCATAGTTACTGTTCTCCGTCCATTTTTTCGCGTACCTTCTGCGCCGAAGGAGTTGTTGCAAGCCCGCCTTCGCTCGTTTCCTTTAAACATGCCGGAAGCGCATTGCCGATACGGCGCATCGTATCAATGACTTCATCGGGTGCAATCGCACTGCAGACGCCCGCGAGTGCCATCTGCGCACTGGTGACAGCATTGACCGCACCGGCTGAATTTCTTTTAATACACGGCACTTCTACCAGTCCGCAGACCGGATCGCAAGTCAGCCCCAGCATATTTTTTAAGGCGAATGCCATAGCATTGACAATCTGTTCATCGTCGCCGCCCTGCAAATAGGCAAGCCCTGCCGCCGCATGGCGCTTGCCGAACCGATTTCTGCCTGGCAGCCGCCGGACGCGCCCGCAATGCTTGCATTTTCCGCAATCACCGCACCGATTCCCGCCGTCAGATACATTGCTTCTACCATTTTTTGTTCCTCTGCCCGGAAATATTCCTGATATGCCAGAAAAACTGCCGGAATCACGCCGCATGCACCGGCCGTCGGTGCAGCAACAATCCGCTTCATGCAGGCGTTGGACTCGCCCATTTTGACTGCCTTTTCCATGACAAGCCCAATGTATTCTCCCGCAATATTTTTTCCTGCCGCATTATAGCAATGCAGTTTTTCGCCGTCGCCGCCCGCCAGTCCACTTGCCGATTTTAAATCTTTATCATACGCGCTGTCTGCCTGCTTCATCGCTTCATACATCCGGTGCATCGTTTCAAAGGACTGCTCTTTTGTAACCTGCCGTTCTTCCATATCCGCCCGGCATACAACCTCCCACAAAGGTATCTGATATTCCTTTGCCAGATTTAATAAATCCTGAATTGAATGATAAATCATATACTCTCCATTCCGCATTGTTTTTTGTATACAGCTTTTATACAAGGCTCAAATACGTTACTTTTTTAATACCCGAAAGCTGTTCTAACCGCTGGACAATCTGCTCCGGCACTTCCTGGTCGCACTCCAGCACCATAACTGCATCGCCGCCGCGCGCCGAGCGGTACAGCTGCATGGTTGCGATATTAATGCGAGCTTTTGCAAGCATGGCAGTAACTTCCGTCACGTGTCCCGGCTGATCGAGGTTATGCACGACTAACGTCGGATATTCGCCTGTGAAATTGGTCTGTATTCCGTCAATCTGTGCGATGTTGATTCTGCCGCCGCCAATCGACTCTCCGATGACCTCTAACGTCCTTCCCGTTTCCCCGGTAAGATAAATCTGTGCGGAGTTCGGGTGGGCTTCCCGCAGCTGTGCCGTGCCGAAAGTAATTTCAATTCCTTTTTGCGCTGCAATTTTTAAGCTGTCGGGAATCCGTATATCGTCCGGTACCATGCCAAGAAGTCCTGCCACTAAGGCTTTCTGTGTTCCGTGTCCCTTTCCTGTTGCAAGAAATGAACCGTATAATAAAATCGCTGCTTTTTTCACCGGCTCTCCGAGCAATTTTCCCGAAATGTAGCCGATTCTTACCGCTCCCGCCGTGTGGGAGCTGGACGGTCCGACCATGACCGGCCCGATGATGTCAAAAATGTTCATAAGATACTCCGTTTTTTATTCCATTTTTTTCTCAATTGCCTCAATAACGGTCTTTAATGCTTTGATTCTCGCATATTTTTTGTCATTGGACTCTAAAATGTGCCACGGCGCATAGGCTGTATTGGTCTTTTGCAGCATTTCATTGACTGCTTCCTCATACAAATCCCATTTTTCACGGTTGCGCCAGTCCTCGTCTGTAATCTTCCAACGTTTTTCCGGTGTATTTTCACGTTCCTTAAAACGTGCAAGCTGTGTATCCTTATCAATCTGCACCCAGAATTTTACAATAACTGCATTCCAGTCTGCCAGCTCTTTTTCAAATTCATTAATTTCCACATAGGCTCTCTGCCAGTCATTTTCACTGCAAAAGCCCTCCAGCCGTTCAACCATGACACGACCGTACCACGTTCTGTCAAATATCGCAACATGTCCGGTTTTTGGCAGTCTGTTCCAAAAACGCCACAGATAATGTCTTGCCTTTTCATGCGGTTCTGGACTTGCAATCGGGTGTACTTCATACCCCCTTGGGTCTAACGCTTCGGTAATACGCTTGATATTTCCACCCTTTCCTGCGGCATCCCAGCCTTCATAGGCAATGATAACCGGTATTTTTTTACGGTATAATTCATTGTGCAGTTCGCGCAGACGCTTTTGATACTGATTTAACAAAGTATCATATTCTTCCTCTGTCAAAGTCTTATCCAACGCCACGTCTGCCAGCTTTTCAATCGGTTTTAACGGAAATGCATTCTGTAACAGCGGCACTGCCAGCGTACTGTTTTGAAGTGCCGTGTCAATGCCCTGCACCAGCGTTTCCAAAATCTGTAACTGCGCCCACTTTTTATCTTTGGCATCTACCAGATACCACGGTGCGCTCGACTGGTTCGTATCGCACAGATACTGCTCATAAACATCCATGCATTTATCATAATGCTTATTCTGCCATACATCATGTTCACTGACTCTCCAGCTCGTATTTTTGTCATCCGCCAGCTTATCCAGCCGCTTTTTCTGCTCCTTTTCATCAATCTGGAAGAAAAACTTCATCAGCAGATAACCGTTGTCTGTAAGCTGTCTTTCAAAACGTTTGATACTTTCTATTTTCTTTTTATACTCCTGCTCGGATAATTCCCCGCGCAGCTTTTCCCTTGTCACTTCGCTCATCCATCCGCTGTCCATAAAGACGAATTTGCCCGCTTCCGGTATCTTTACAAAATGACGGTATAAGAACGGCTTGCGTGCTTCTTCTTCTGTCGGCTCATCCATAACTGCCACTTTAAAAAAGCGCGGGTCGATATTTTTAATAATCTTTCCAAGCACACTACCTTGCCTGCCGCACCCCAGCCTTCTAACAGCACCAGCACCGGCAGTTTCTTTTCCTTCATCAGAATCTGCTGCTGTTCTAAGCGCGCACGCACCTTCTTTAAACGCTGTTCTACTTCCTCTTTTGACGGCTGTTCTAATCTGTTCCAGTCCTTTAACATAAAATACCCCCGTTTCCGCCGCTTTGCGGCTTATCCTTTTATTTTTACTTTTCATTATACTGTATCCTGCGATTTTTTCAATGTCCGGCTTTACTTAAGGTATCTTCTGACATTGTAACACAAATACTCCGGAACTAATATAGGTTATTTTCTCCCAATTTCAACTTTTATATTGCTACATCCGTGCCATTTTGATAGACTATAATTTATCTAAAATCCCATAAAACTACATTTTTATTAGGAGGAATTATGAATTTCTTAGAAGAACGCATTACAAAAGACGGTATTGTAAAAGAAGGAAATGTCTTAAAAGTAGACAGCTTCTTAAATCATCAGATGGACATTCAGCTGTTTGATGAAATCGGTGAAGAATTTAAGCGCCGTTTTGCAAACGAACATATTAACAAGATTCTGACGATTGAAGCTTCCGGTATCGGTATTGCCTGCATGGTAGCGCGCCATTTTGATGTTCCGGTCGTTTTCGCAAAGAAGTCAAAAAGCATTAACATTGAAGGTGAAATGTACGTTGCGGAAGTGGAATCCTTCACCCACAAATGCAAGAATCAGGTGATTGTTTCCAAGAAATTTTTAAGCCCGGACGACCACGTACTGATTATTGATGATTTTCTTGCAAACGGCTGTGCGTTACAGGGGCTTATTTCTATCGTAAATGAAGCAGGTGCAACGGTCGAGGGTATCGGCATTGTCATTGAAAAAGGCTTCCAGTCCGGCGGACGCATTATCCGCAACCTCGGTTATCATCTGGAATCCCTTGCAATTGTAGACAGCATGGATGCCGCAACCGGTACAATTACTTTCCGCCAGGAATAAAACAGAAATAAAATACAAAACAACTTAATGTAAAAAGGCAGCGACTGTAAAACGCACTGCCTGCAAATGGAGAATATCATGAACAAAAATACAACGACCTCAACGGAAAATCTGTATCATCTGAATGGTAAGATTTCCGTAAAACAAGCCATTCCTTTTGGCTTACAACACATACTGGCAATGTTTGTTGCCAATATCGCACCTATTTTTATCGTTGCCGCAGCCAGCGGGCTGTCCACAGCTGACAGCGCCTCTTTAATCCAGAGTGCCATGCTGATTGCCGGTATCGGTACTTTAATACAGCTTTTCCCGATTTTTAAAATCGGTTCGGGACTTCCGATTGTTATGGGTATCAGTTTTACGTTTGTATCCGTATTCTGCTACCTCGGACCAACCTACGGCTATAATGCAATTGTCGGCGCGGTATTGGTCGGCGGTATTATTGAGGGTATCTTAGGACTTCTTGCAAAATACTGGCTCCGCCTGATTACACCGATTGTTGCCGCAACCGTTGTAACCGCTATCGGATTTTCTTTATTATCCGTCGGTGCGGCTTCCTTTGGCGGCGGCAGCGGCAGTGAAACCTTCGGTTCTGCCACGAACTGGATTCTCGGTACATTTACACTGCTTTGCTGTATCCTTTTTAATATTTTTGCAAAATCATATTTCAAGCAGTTGTCCGTTTTATTCGGACTGATTATGGGCTATATTGCGGCTGTGATTCTGGGTGCGGTGGATTTTTCTTCTCTGGAAGGCACTTCTATCATTGCATTTCCACAGCTACTGCCGTTTAAACCGGAATTTAACATAAACGCTATCATTTCTGTTACTTTAATTTTTCTTGTATCAGCAACGGAAACGATTGGTGATACCTCCGCCCTTGCCGCCGCCGGTTTAAACCGCGAAGCGACTTTAAAGGAAACCTCCGGTTCTATTGCCTGTGACGGTTTTATCAGTGCATTGTCTTCTGTTTTTGGCTGTCTGCCGATTACGTCATTCAGCCAGAATGTCGGACTGGTTGCCATGACAAAGGTTGTCAACCGCTATGCGATTGGCGCCGGTGCCGTGATTATGATTTTAGCCGGAATTTTCCCGTTTTTCGGTTCACTGCTTGCGACACTGCCGGATGCGGTTCTTGGCGGCTGTACACTGATGATGTTTGGTAACATCGTTATCAGCGGACTTCAGATGATTGGAAAATGTGGTTTCTCCCAGAGAAATATCACCATTGCCGCACTTTCTTTAAGTATCGGCATCGGTTTTACACAGGTTCCTGAAATTTTTGATATTTTTCCACAGATTGTAAAGACGGTCTTCGCCGAAAACTGCGTTGCTGTTGTTTTCCTCGTTGCCATTCTTTTAAATCTGGTTTTACCGAAAAACATGGAAGCCGCACCTGCCGCTTCTGATGACTCTGCTGACGCATAAGCAGACTGATGTACTTATTAAAATAAGCCGCAAAGTGCTTTATACCCACCCATAAAATCAGACATTCAGACCTGAATCTGACGATTTATAGGCGGTATATACATACTTGCGGCTTATTTTTGCTTTACCGATTTCATTATTCTTTCGATATTTTTCTGCTATATCCTGTTTTTTTGTGCCGTCCGGTATGCCACCGGCGGCTGCTGGCTCTGATGCTCTCCAATCATCTTTTCCATCCAGATCATGTCATACCAACGGTTAAATTTATATCCGCACCGGTGAAATGTGCCGACTGTCTGAAATCCCAGATGTGCATGAAACTGCTCGCTGTTCTTATCCAAATATTCGTCTTCCGTCTGCGGATATCCGATACACGCATACAGGTTTGTGATTCCCATTTGCTTTAAACACTCTGTTAAAGCGGCGTATAGCTGTTTTCCCAGTCCACATTTCTTCGCGGCATGGTCTACATAAATAGACAATTCACACGCCCAGTCATATGCCGCGCGCTCCTTAAATGGTCCTGCATAGGCATATCCGTATACCCTTCCCTCTTTTTCAATGACAAGATACGGATACTTCTGCATAGTCTTCCTCATGCGCTCTTTGAATTCTTCCTTGGACGGCACATCATATTCAAATGTAATCGCCGTATTTTCCACATAATACGCATAGATTTCAAGTATCCGCTGTGCATCCTCTATTTTTGCATCTCTTACTGTATATGCTGTCATGTTTGTTTCTCCCTGTGTTGTGTTATTGCTGTTAAAAATTCCATGAGCTGTCACAACTCTGCTCTCACACGTTGTCACAAACTCACTCTTCTTTCTGTCACTGCTTCCGGGGCTCTCGCCCCGGATTTCTTACTCTATTCCTCCAACCATTTCATGGTCAGCTACAAATCGCACCATATGCTCATCTATCAGCCGTTTCTGCTGTTGATATGCGTACATCAGTGTTTTCTCACAGATTCTGTTGATCATCCGTGGTATGCCTGCGGATACCTTGAAGATTTCATCTTCTGCTCCACTGGTGAACAGATCCTGTTTCACTCCTGCATACGCCATATGTGCCGCGATATATTTGCCAGTTTCTGCCCTGTCCAGGCGGTTCAACACGATATTCATATCGATTCTCTGTCGGATAGCTGCGTAGCTCTGCAGCCTTAGCTTCTGATCCCACAACTCTGTCTATCCTACCAGTATCAGACTCATGGGGCTGGCTGAATCAAACTTGTAATTCAAGAGGAAACGAAATTCTTCCAAAGTTTCCTTCCCCAGCAGATGGGCTTCAGCCAGTACAAACACCACTTTCTTTTTCTGGACGGTCCTGACAGTTTCGATTTCCTTCTGCAGCCGCCTCTTTGAATCTCCCCGGTGGAACCTTGCCTCCAGTCCCATCTGGTCAAGAAGTCCTGCATACAGCCACCTCGGTGTCAGCTTCGAATCAGACAGATACAGCAGCATATATTTATCCTTTGGTAGTCTGCTTTCAAACATCCGGATAAGCGTTGATTTTCCACATCCCGGATCCGCAATAACTACCGCAAACAACTGCCTGTCTGCCACGTATGTCAGTCTCCCCAGGGCATCTTCTATCTGCCTCGAACCATACAGCCTGTCTGCCGGAATATCTCTTGTAAACGGCGTATGCATCAGCTCAAAGAATTCCTCATACATGGCTGCCACCTGCCTTTCCATAATCACCAAAAGAAAGGGCATTTGCTATCAGTCTGTGATCCTCTTTGTATTTCTTTTCCAGAGCATCCAGAAATCTGGATGTTTCCGGTATCTTGTCCGTCATTCCAACCGGTACATCCACCGTTTTATCACAGAAAGCTCCGATACTTACCCGGTGTGCCATGATTGGTTTCATGTCCTGATACACAACCTTTATAGTCTCTGTATTCATGGGGTCATAGGCGATTTCCACCTCTGCATTGGCAAGGGCTGTACTGGCCTCATATTTGACATCTCCAAAGGAAAAACAGCCTGCATTATCCAGTTTTCTTGTCTCATGATGCAGAAATGCTTCGCTTACACTGTGGCATCCAGAAAGATTAGCCCCCGGGTATCCCTGTTAAACTCCTGCATGGGAGAAATTCCTTCCGCCGGCACCTTTACCCCATGGATTCATAATACTCACGAATCCCGTCATGAGCTTCCTTCTGGTAATCCTGCTCCAGAAAATACTTCCATTTCTGATTCAGTTCCTCCAGGGAATGCACCTTCGCCACCCTTACTTCCGCGATGAACCGGTCCACCTTTTGGTGAAATTTTTCTATTTTTCCTTTGGACTGACAGGCTCTTGGTTTTGCATGAAGAACGCGGATTCCTAACCTTGCAAGGGCTGTATGAAGCTGGTTTATGGTGTACTGTGTCCCGTTATCGAGATAGCAGGCATCACATTTCCCCTGTTTTAAGATTGCCTTATGAAAGGTATCCTCCACTATTTCCTGACGCTGGTTTTGGTTATATCTTTCAAAATCTTATTATTTTCTCCCAATTATAATAACATGATTACTTGCTCCTAAAACCGACTGTTCACGGCATACACTATAATGATAGTCGCACCAAGTTTTGAACTGATTTTCATCCCATTTGTCAACCTTTTGTGATAAAAGAGGAGCTAAACCATCTTGAGCGAAATGGTCTACAATTTTTAATCCATATCTTCGATAAATTGATTCCATTTCATCTTTTGATGAGTAATAAGTATCTGTCCAAAAGCACTTCTCATCATCATGCTTCAGCACACCAGTTTCAATAAGTTGTTTCGCCAAGTGTTCATCCAAATATTTTTCATTGCTCGTAGCAATATATTGAAAAACATAGTATCTTGGAATGTACGCAGTAACCAAAAGCCCGCCTTTCCTTAACACTCTTAGACATTCCTTCATGCATTTTTCTCTCTGCTCTTCTGTAATCAAATGATAAAATGGTCCCATATTGAGAACAATATCAAATGAATCATCTGCGAAACAGGACATATCTGTAGCATCCAAAACAGAAGTATTCATATGATAATTTTTATTGGTAAGAGTTCGATTAATAATGTCTATATGCCTTGGCGTAATATCTGTAGCAGTTACATCATGCCCCTTATCTGCAAACCATAAAGCATAAATTCCTGTTCCTGCTGCACAATCTAATATTTTACTATTGGTGCCGATAATCTCATCCAAAACTCTTGTAGTTGTTACAAATTCAATTCTTCTTGCATTATTTGTAGTCAAACGATTTTCCTCTTTGTAATTCTCGTAACTGTCAACAACATAATTCATCACTAATTCCTCCGATTCTATTATTTTATGTATTAAAAAAGCTACCCTCCTTAAATTAACTTTAAGGACGATAGCTGATAGCTTCGTGTTACCACCTTAATTCATCTATATTTCGCAATATAGACCTTAGCAAGTACGGAAATCTCTTTCGATACTCTGACGCTATAATGGGCGTTCCCAGTGTAGCCTAATAAATATCTCACTCGGTACACGGCTCCAAGACTGGTTCAATATTTCTTCAATAGAGTTTTCCACCAAGCAACTCCTCTCTGTAATTTCCAAAATATTTACTATCTCTCTTCATCGCTTTTTAACATAGTAGATTCATAATTATTTTTTGTCAAGACATACAAAATAAAAATTATTAATTATTGAGAATAATATCTATTATATCTTTCTTTCCTTTAGTGTACAATCCCCTATTATCAGCATACTTACTTTCCAGTTCTTCCTTCACCCTCTGATACTGCAAAGCCATATTCTCATTATCATTTAGATAATCTCTGAAATGAATATAATTTTTCCACTCAGTTCCGTTCCATTTCACAATATGAATATGGTGTGTCCTGATATCCTTTTCCATATCACCCATTACATAAAGAATCTGTCTTCCACATCCGAACCACGATAAAAGATTCCATCCTTCTGTAACTGCTCATTATATGACATTATTTTCTCAAAATCAGTTACCCCAACAGCAATATCAATAATCGGTTTTGCTTTAATTGCTGGTATTGCTGTACTTCCAATATGTTGTATATCAACAGCATCATCACCTAATATAGATTTAAGGTTTTTGATTGTTTGAATGGCAGCCTCATCCCACTGTTTATCATGTGGTTCAAGCTGCACTGTTCCTCTTTTTAATCCTAATGACATAGCAATCTCCTTAATATTACATCACAATTTCACTGTCGAAATATTGTTCCTGAAAATGAATCTGTCTCCTGATTTCTTCCTTTGAAAAAGTTACTCCGTCTGGCACAACTACCCACTTTTCTTCTATATCATCTTTTCTATAAACAATGGCAATAATTTTACCTGTAAACTTGCCTACTGGTTCATTTACACCTAATATATAAGCGTCCTGCTCTTCTCCATCTGGTACCATAACTCCTTCAATGTAACCATAATTTATTGGATAATACATATCCTTATATTCAGGATGATAACTTCCTAATGGTCTATCGACTGTGGCAGTTACTGTTGTACCAATTATTACATTATCAACACTTTTGTCGGCATGCAACACAAACCTTTGATTAGGATATCCAAATTCTTCAATCAGCTCGCCCTCTTCAAATCCAAATTTCTTATATAATTTTCTAGGTGCAATTCCTTTAACATCATTTTCTCTAAATGTAGACACAGTTATATCTTTATCTCTGTCAAGCTTATCAAATTGCTTCTCTTAAAAGAAGCGAAGCAATTCCCCTTTTTCGATAAGCTGGATCAACAGCCAAACAACATATCATATTATACTTCCTTGAATATAAAAGTACGCCAACAATCTCTTGTTCGTTCTTCACGCACAAAGCACGTTTGTCATTCATGAATTTCAGTACTATTATTTTGTGTTCATCTATACTCTGCTCTGTCTCTAATCCTGGAAAATTCCAACTTACTTTTCTCACTAATCGCATCCATGAATCAATATCTGATGTTCTGCCAAATTCTACCTTCATATTTTCTATCATTGACTATCTCCTCAAATCTGCTTTGAAACAAAATGTACAATTTCTTTCCCTGACTCAAGGATATATGGTATCAACTCTAAAGGATATACCTTAGTACCCTTCTTTA
>ENA-OQIO01000063-OQIO01000063.1-human-gut-metagenome-genome-assembly--contig:-NODE-63-length-46237-cov-2.936044_pt1 | contig 46237 bp, 56 predicted proteins | sample MGYA00242573_ERZ504737 | MGnify/ENA primary metagenome ERZ504737 (study PRJEB26092, sample SAMD00036203) | human gut metagenome | host: Homo sapiens | study: EMG produced TPA metagenomics assembly of...
CTTTTATTTCAGGCAAAAAATAACGGGCATCTTCCGGGATAAGGAATTCCCATGCCCTGCTGCTGCCCGTTCTGTTTATAAATTTAAAACCGCTTTTGTATTTTTCTTTAAAAGACTGCAAAAAGTGCGCTGAAAAGTCCTGCACTGGCAGCACCCATGACAATACCTGCCAGAAGCACACGCCCAATACGGCAAGTACACTCTTTTAAATCCCATATCCAGAAAACTGGCTGCCAATGTTCCTGTCCATGCACCTGTACCCGGAACCGGAATACCCACAAATAAAAGCAGTGCGATAAATAACCCGTTTCCTGCTTTTTCTTTCAGCTTCTGTCCGCCCTTGTGACCTTTTTCAATACAGAAGGTAAAAAACTTACCAATGTATTTTTATCCTTGCCCCACTCAAGCACCCGTCTTGCAAAAAGGTAAATAATCGGAACCGGAAGCATGTTGCCGATAACACAGATGATGTAGGACTGTAATAACGGCAGCTGAAAGCCCTGCGAAATCGGAATCGCACCTCGCAATTCTACGATTGGCACCATGGATACCAGAAAAATCATAAGATATTTTTTTAACATAAATTTAGTTTTCTCCATTCTCTCCGCATACACGGTTTATTTTATGCGCTGTGCGCACAATCTATGTTACAAAAGTATACTGATAAAAGCAAGTGTTTTTTTATTCATGCATATGACGGAGGCTGTCTAAGAACAGCGGCTTGTTGGCGAAGCGGAACAGTTCCCTTGCGTATGGATAGTTGATGATTTTCATGGCATCGTCTTCCGTCGCAAAGACGTTCATGGCACTGTCAACGTATATATTGCAGGCTCATGTCGCTGACTGCAAAAACGGAATCGCACAATACCAGCTTACAGTCGTATGTATCATCTGGATTGACTGTGATTTGTGCCTGCGGACTGATTTTTAAAATCCGCTCCGCAAGATCGTAGGAAAAATCTTCTCCCTGACCGCGTTCTAAATAAATACACTGCTTTCCCGCCAGCACTTCACGCAGTGCCGTATCTTTGCAGTCCACTTCAAATATCCGTCCGTCTGCCGCTTTTCCGCGGACACCGTGAATCGCATCATCATAGGCAAACATGACTGTTTTTGCCTTGTTATACTCACCGCGGTACATGCCTTCATACTGCACTTCAAACACAGAATTTAAAAAGGTATCACACATTTTCTCCCATTCATCCTGCGGGGTATATTTCATAAAGAAATAAATCCAGTTGCGCCACGCATAATATGTTGGAAATGTATTAACAACTTCTTTTTTTGCGCCCATGCGGTGAAGCACTACGGAACTGCCGACTGATGCCACTTTGTAACCTGCAAGGTTACAGCAGTATCCCCACTCGGTATCGTCCCAGTAGAGAAAATTATCTTCCGGCATCAGTCCGATTTCATCTATCAGACTTTTCCGCACCATCAGAGAGCAGGCGGCAACCGCATCGGAATATTCGACATCGGGAATTCCGTCTGCATCGGTTTTTCCAAGGAATTTGGCTTCGGTACAGTAGTCTTTAAAATCCACAATCTGACCAAACTGTTGGATAACACCCGGATTTTCCATGTGATACACGCGCGAACCTGCCATGCCGCTGTCCGGGTGTGTGTCTAAAAACGCCACCAGCTCACCCATTGCATTTTCATCGACCAGCACATCATTGTCCAGACAATACAGATATTCGTATCCTTTTTCCAAAGCTTTCCGCAGTCCGGTATTAAATCCACCCGAACCACCGAGATTCTCTGCGTTGACAAGCACCGTTACCTGACTGCCGTACTTTTCACGGATTGCTTCTGCCGAACCGTCTGACGAAGCATTATCTACAACGTATAAATCATAGTCTGTGTATTTCGATTCCAGCACTGACTGGATACAGTTCAGTACATCTTCTTTTTTATTAAAATTACAAATTACCGCTCCTACACGTTTCATATGTACCTCTTTTCCGCAGGCATTTTAATGCCAGAGGAACCGCGGACTGAATTTATTCAGTCCTGCGATAAAAGATATTTGTGCTGCCTGCGGCACAAATATCTGTATGAAGAATCTTAGATTTAAGGATTCTTCATACTTGCCTTTTCCTATAAATCAAACAGCGACAGCTGGTTGCTGTCTGCCATTCCCTGTAACAGCCCCAGATCGCTTAATTTTTCAATAACCGTCTGTCCGACCTTTGCACGCTGGCGCAGGTCATCTTTGGATAAGAACTCGCCGCCCCTTGCCGCAATCTCTATGGATTCTCCGGCAACTTCACCAACCTTGTCGATGACTTTAAAGGACGGCATAATTTTTCCGTCAATAATCTGGAATGACCGTGCCTTTGCCTGATACAGATTAATCGGTGTAAAATCAAATCCACGTGCATACATTTCCTGCACGATACGCATATCCTTTAACTCGTCTTCTTCGGCATTGGTCAGCTGGTTTTCGGCTTTTCTCGCCTTGTAATCCGCAAGGAAATATTCCAGCTTATCCCTGCCCATTGCCATTTTTTCGTAGTCAAACGCATTGGCACGGATACTAAAGTACGCGCAGTAATACGCAAGCGGATAAAAGACCTTGCAGTAAGCCACGCGCCATGCCATCATAACGTAAGCCGCCGCATGGGCTTTCGGGAACATGTACTTAATCTTTTTACACGACCAGATATACCAGTCCGGTACATCATGCGCACGCATGACTTCTTCCTGTTCCGGTGTCAGACCTTTCCCCTTACGCACCTTTTCCATGATTGTGAACGCCTGTTCACTCTCCAGTCCCTTCTGAATCAGATAGACCATGATATCATCACGCGTGCAAATCGCCGTGGAAATGGTTGCCTTTCCCTCTTTGATAAGAGTCTGTGCATTGCCAAGCCATACATCAGTACCATGGGCCAGACCGGCGATACGGACCAGATCCGAAAAATACTGTGGTTTGGTGTCAATTAACATCTGCATGGCAAAATCCGTACCGAATTCCGGGATACCAAGCGCCCCCAGCTTACAGCCGCCGATGTCTTGTGGTGTAATTCCAAGTGCCGATGTATTCTGAAACAGTGACATGACTTCTTTGGAATCCAACGGAATTTCAAGTGGGTCAAGCCCCGTTAAATCCTGCAGCATACGAATCATCGTCGGGTCTAAATGTCCTAAAATATCGAGTTTTAACAGATTGTGGTCAATGCTGTGGTAATCGAAATGGGTCGTTGTAATCGACGTTTTCATATCATTAGCAGGGTGCTGTACCGGTGTAAAGGAATGAATTTCCTCACCGATTGGCAGTACAACGATACCGCCCGGATGCTGTCCGGTGGTTCTTCGGATATCCGTACACCCCTCTGAAATACGCTCAATTTCACACCGGCGCTTTACAATCGGATGGCCTGTTTTTTCGGATTTATCCGCAAAATATTTCATTACAAAGCCGTATGCCGTCTTTTCGGCAACCGTACCGATTGTTCCCGCTTTAAATGTCTGTCCTTTTCCAAAGATAACCTCGGTAAATGCGTGTGCCTTACTCTGATATTCATTGGAAAAGTTTAAGTCGATATCCGGCTCTTTATTTCCCTTAAATCCAAGGAATGTTTCAAACGGAATGTCAAATCCGAGTTTATTAAGCTTATGTCCGCAGTTTGGACAGATTTTATCGGGCATGTCACACCCCGCACCGCCCGCAAATTTCTTAACGTCTTCCGAATAAAATTCATTGTAAAAACATTTCGGACACAGATAATGCGGACTTAAGGGGTTTACCTCCGTAATACCCGCCATGGTTGCCGCAAAGGACGAACCGACCGACCCCCGCGAACCTACCAGATAACCGTCATCATTGGACTTCCACACCAGCTTCTGCGCAATGATGTACATTACGGAATAGCCGTTTGAAATAATGGAATTTAATTCCCTGTCCAGACGCTCCGTTACAATCTGCGGAAGCTCTGGACCGTAAATTTCATGCGCTCTGTCATGACAGATTTTACGCAGCATTTCATCGGAATTTTCAATGACCGGCGGACACTTATCCGGGCGTACCGGAGAAATTTCCTCGCACAGGTTCATGATTTTATTCGTATTTTCCACGACAATCTCATAGGCTTTTTCACTGCCTAAGTAGTCAAACTCGTGCAGCATTTCCTCCGTGGTATGCAGATACAGCGGTGCCTGATTGTCCGCGTCGTCAAAGCTTTCCCGCCATAATGATACGGCGGTAGATTTCATCTTCGGGATTTAAAAAATGCACGTCACACGTTGCCACAACCGGCTTGTGAAATTTCGAGCCGAGTGCCACGACCCTGCGGTTTAAATCACGCAGGTCTTCTTCATTCTGCACATAGCAGTCTTCTTTTTCTATCATAAAGTGGTTGTTGCCAATCGGCTGAACCTCCAGATAGTCATAGAAGTTTACGATTCTTGCAATTTCCGCATCGGAACGGCCGCTTAACATCGCACGGAATAACTCTCCGGCTTCACACGCACTTCCGACAATCAGCCCGTCACGGTATTGGTTGACAAGACTTTTCGGAATTTTCGGAAAACGGCTGAAATAGGTCAGGTGGGACGCTGAAATCAGACGGTACAGATTGATTCTGCCCGTTTCATTTGCCGCCAAAATAATACAGTGGTACTGATGCAGCTTGCGAATGGAATCCACATCCAGCTTACCCTTTTCATTGAGCATTTCCAAATCAAAAATGTCCCGCTCCTTTAACATTTCAACCAGTTTGATAAAGGCATCTGCCGTTGCGCCCGCATCATCGACCGCCCTGTGGTGGTTTTCCAGGGATACACCCAGATGCTTGCAGAGCGTATCCAGCTTATAATTGTGCAGGTTCGGTATGACAAACTGTGCCAGAAGTACCGTATCCAGAATTGTATTGTTTACGGTAATCCCCTGTTTCTGCGCCTTGTTGGCAATAAAGCTGGTATCAAATTCCGCGTTGTGCGCTACCAGTACAGCATCGCCGCAGAAATCCAGAAAGTCCTTTAATACCTTTTCTATGGTTGGCGCTGAAAGCACCATGCATCGGTAATGCCAGTCAGTTTCTCAATTCTGAATGAAATCGGTATCTGCGGATTGACAAAAGTGCTGAACTTGTCCACGATTTTTCCGTCCGTGATTTTTACCGCACCGATTTCAATAATGCGGTCGCTTCCGCCGAAAATCCGGTGGTTTCCAGGTCAAATACGACATATGTATCCGTAAACTGCTGCCCCTTTGGATTTGTAACAATCTGTTTGGTATCGTCTACAAGATAGGCTTCCACACCGTAAATCAATTTAAAATCCAGCTTCTCGCCTTTTTTCTTATAATCGCCCTGAATATCTTTTAATGTATGATAGGCTTCTGTAAATGCCTGTACAACGCCGTGGTCTGTAATCGCAAGGGCTTTGTGTCCCCAGCGGATTGCCTGCCGCATGATGTCACTGACACTTGATACCCCGTCCATATCACTCATCTTGGTATGGCAATGCAGCTCTACTCTTTTGTTGAGGGCAAGGTCGTTGCGCACTTCACGGTTGTCGTAAGACTTGCGGATACCGGACACGTTTGCAATGGAAATTTCCTGGTCGTAGCGGTCAAGCGCCGCAATACCTTTGACTTTGATAAAATTTTTCTTTTTGATAAATTCCCGCATTTCCGGAAGCTGTTCGTTGCGGACAAAGATTTTTACCGTAATGGTATCCGTAAAATCCGTAATGTCAAACATCATAATTGTCCGCTCATTGCGGATTTCCCGCTCCTCGACCTTCCGGATCATGCCGGAAATAACAACTTCTCCAAGCGCCGTATCAATCTGTTCTATCGGCATCGGTTCTTCATCAAAATCCCTGCCGTATAAAACGTCATCGTTGGACGGTTTTTTATAAAATTTATCATTTCTTGAAAAGCTTCTGTTTTCCTGTCCGCCAAAGCTTTTGCCCTGTATAGGCCTGCCACCTTTGCAGCTGTCTGTATGGCCGCTTCTTTGCCTGCGGCTTTTTTCTTATTTTCCGCACCGGACTTTTTTTCCCAGAACCGCAGCTGCCGCCGCGGCAGGACTGCCCGTTGCCGCTTCCATTTTCTGCTGAATCTGCTTTACACGCAGGTTTAACTTATGCTCGTTTTCTTTTTGGTAATGGCTGCCGTTTTTCGTCTTATAGCGGTATGCCACATCAATCTCAAAACCGAAACGGTTTAAGAAAACCTTATGAAAATAATCTGCCAAAGAATCCGCATAGGTTCTTGCAAGGAAGCTGTCCTCCAGTTCTAAAACCAGACGGTCTTCTTCCTCAAATTCCCAGGACGAGTTTTTCAGCAGATTATATTCCAGTGTCCAGTATTTTTCAAGTTCAAACAAAATACTGTCATAGTATACTTCCATAATCGTTACCGGTGTGTACTGCTTGGACAGATGATACCTGTCGATAATCCGCACGTCCATGTTTTTCATGCGGAATACCTGCTTTTTTAAGGCATCCTCTGTTTTATAAATGACAGGCTTTCCTATCAGCCTGTCACTTTTTAAATATACACGCGCAAGCGTATTGGTCGATGTTTTGGATACTCTTGTCACTTCCGTATCTGCCAGATAACTGCCCAGTTCCTCCGGCAGGCGGAGTGTTTTAAATACTTCAAAAAATTTATACACCTGTACCACCCCAATGGTCTAATTCGTACTTTAAGGTTGAAAGCAGTTCGTCTTCCGGTACTTTGCGCACCACTTCGCCGTGTTTGATTAACACACCACAGCCGTCACCGCCTGCAATGCCCAGATCCGCTTCCTTTGCTTCACCCGGTCCGTTGACAACACAGCCCATGACTGCCAGTTTTAAATCGTAATCATACGAAGACACCATTTCTTCTACCTGCTTTGCCAGTCCGATTAAGTCAATGCGCGTTCTGCCACAGGTCGGGCAGGAAACGACTTCAATACCGCCTTTGCGAAGCCCCAGTGTCTTTAAAATAATCTTTGCCGCTTCCACTTCTTTGACCGGATTATCCGTCAGTGAAACACGGATGGTATCGCCGATTCCCTGATTCAAAATCAGTCCCAGTCCGAGTGCAGATTTAATGCTTCCTGAAAATGCGTACCGGATTCTGTAATGCCGACATGCAATGGATATGCTATTTTTTGTGCAATCAGCTCATGGGCTTTGACACACATCATGACGTCGGAAGATTTGATACTGACAACCAGATTGTCATATCCCTGCTCCTCAATCATATGTACCTTGTCAATCGCACTCTCCACAATACCTTCCGCTGTTACACCGTGATATTTTTCTACCAGTCTTTTTCCAATGAACCGCTGTTGACACCGACACGGATTGGAATATTGCGTTCTTTTGCCACGTCCACTACGGCTTTAATCTTATCTGCACCGCCGATATTGCCCGGATTAATGCGGATTTTATCTGCACCGTTTTCCATTGCCGCAATCGCCATGCGGTAATCAAAATGAATATCCGCAACCAGTGGAATGTGAATATATTTTTTGATTTCCGAAACTGCCTTTGCCGCTTCAATAGTCGGTACGGTACAGCGGATAATTTCACACCCCGCCGCCTCCAGTTCCAATATCTGTCTGACCGTTGCTTCTACATCTTCTGTATGGGTATTGGTCATCGACTGAATCAATATCGGATTTCCGCCGCCGATTTTCTTATTGCCGATTGTTACTGTTTTCGTATGTTCCCTAAACATCTTACTCTCCTATTTTTGCAGATATTTTACTGCCGAATCTAAAACAATCCTCTGATATCTTTAAACATGACATAGACCATTAACAGCATTAAAAGTATCATGCCCACAAAATGCACCATGCCTTCATGCTCTTTTTTAACCGGTTTGCCGCGCAGCACCTCCAGAATAAAGAAGACAAGACGTCCTCCGTCCAGTGCCGGGAGCGGCAGAAGATTCATGACACCTAAGTTGGCACTAATCATAATGGCAAGACTGAATAATGTCATTAAAACTGCTACCGTACCTGCCGGTTTACTACTTTCCACAACAGAGCTCATAACACTGACCGTTCCTACCGGTCCTGTCAAATCGTTAATGCCAACCTGACCTGTAAACATCATGCCAAGACTTTCAATAACAATTTCAATCCAGTAGCCAACTTCCTTAAATGCGCAGACAATCGTCTGTGCCGGAGATAATTTGACATACTCTCCGTATGATGCCAGTCCTGTATAATAGCTTTCCTGTTCGACAAGCTGCGGTGTAACCGCAAGTGTCACCTGATTCCCGTTGCGGCTTACCACAACCGATAACGTTTCCCCTGTAGACCGATTTAAATATTCGGTAAACTGTGTGCTGTTTTCCATGGCAATGCCGTCTACGGAAAGAATAATGTCCTTTGCCTGCATACCGCCCGCTTCTGCCGGGGAATCCTTTGTCACACTCTGAATTGTACAGTCTGGTTCAATCACAACACCCATTTTATAAGAGCTGAGTTTCGTATACTGCGGTGCCAGCTGCGTTGTATACTTCTGCCCGTCTCGCTCATACGTAATATTCATAGTCTTTGCCGCATTATAATAACGGTAAAACGAAATATTCTCTCGAACAGCTCATCTTATCGCCGTTAATTTTTAAAATGGTATCGCCCTCTGTAAGTCCCGCTTCCTGCGCCTGGTGAATTGTCATAACTTAATCAACGGTACACAAATCATAGCCATCCACACCGATCATAATAATAGATAAAATCAGTGCCAGCAGGAAATTAAACAGCGGACCTGCCGCGATAATGGCAATTCTCGACCACACAGATTTATTGGAAAATGCACGGTCCGCATCGTATTCTTCTTCAAGTGTCTTTGCCTTGCCGTCCTTTTCGTCTGCCTGTTCGTCCTCATCTTCATCGGTCTGGGCTTCCATAAACTCATCGCCTAACATCATACACGAACCGCCAAACGGAAGCAGTTTGATACTGTATACGGTTTCTCCCTTTTTAAAATGAATCAGCTTCGGACCAAATCCCAGTGCAAATTCCAAAACTGTTACGCCATTTGCTTTTGCCACAATAAAATGCCCGAACTCATGTACGATAATAATGACACTTAAAACGAGTATGGCAAGTATTACATTTACTATCAACCTCTGCCTCCTTTATTTACCAACGGCTCTCAAGCAGTTCCGTCACGGCACGTTCCGTTTCCAGAATCTGTGCTACGTCCGGATTTTCTTTAAACGCGGTCTGCTCCATTGCATATGCAATCATTTCCGGTATATCCAGATATGCAATTTCACGATTTAAAAACTTGCGGACTGCCACTTCATTTGCTGCATTGAACGCCGTCGGAATATTGCCGCCCTGTGATGCCGCTTCGTAAGCAAGCTTTAAGCCCCTGAAATTTTCAAAATCCGGTTTTTCAAATGTTATTTTACCCAGTTCAAAGAAATCTACGCGCCCGGTATTGAGCGGTCTTCTCTCCGGATAATACAGCGCATACTGAATCGGCAGACGCATATCGGGACTGCCAAGCTGTGCCATAATGCCGCCATCCACAAACTGCACCATGGAATGAATAATGCTCTGCGGCTGGATAACAACCTGCACCTTTTCTGCCGGTACGTCAAACAGCCACTGTGCCTCCATAACTTCCAATCCTTTATTTACCATAGTGGAAGAATCTATCGTGATTTTTTTACCCATAGACCAGTTCGGGTGATTGAGTGCATCTTCTACCGTTACATTTTTTAAATCCGCAATTGTCTTTCCGCGGAACGGTCCGCCGGAAGCCGTCAGCAGAATCTTTTCTGCCTGCTTTTTATTTTCACCGTTTAATGACTGGAATATTGCGGAATGTTCGCTGTCTACCGGATAGATATGCACGTTTTTTTCTTTGGCAAGCGGCATAATGATGTGTCCCGCCGTTACCAGTGTTTCCTTGTTTGCCAGTGCAATGTCTTTTCCCGCTTCAATTGCGCGGATAGTCGGTACAATGCCCATCATGCCGACAACTGCCGTCAGCACAATATCTGCTGAAGCGATTGTCGCTGCTTCGATTAATCCTTCACTGCCGGAAACAATACGTACGTCCATATCCGCCAGCTCTGTCTTTAAATCGCCTGCCAGTTTTTCACTGCCGATGCAGACCAGTTCCGGCTTAAATTCACGTGCCTGTGCTGCCAGTTCTTTGACCCTTGTTCCTGCTGCCAGCGCCGCAACTTTAATATCTTTATTTCTTCTGATTACATCCAGTGTCTGTGTCCCGATAGAACCTGTAGAACCCAGTAACGAGATTGTCTTCATTTTTTCCTCTTTTCTGCGCCCAAAACAGCGCTTCTGTCTTATCTGTCCGATAAAATCTTCTGACAGTTAAAATCTATAAAAACTGATTGATTAAATACACCGCCCAGTAAACCGCCGGTGCCGTAAAAATAACACTGTCAAAACGGTCTAAAATACCGCCGTGTCCCGGAATCAGTGTTCCGTAATCCTTGACATCGTGGTTTCTTTTAATCGCTGATGCCGCCAAATCGCCTACAATCGCAAAAAATGCGCCGATAAAGCTTGCTGCCGCAAATGTTACAACCGGGTAAGCAATCACACCGGACATATGCGGACTTACAAGAAAGCCATAAATACCGCCAATCACCGCTGATGCCACAACACCGCCGATACCGCCTTCAACCGATTTTTTGGGTGAAAGCTTCGGCGCCATTTTATGTCTGCCGAAAAATACCCCTGTAAAATATGCAAAGGTGTCATTTACCCATGAAGCCGCAAATATCAGCCATACGGTGTAAATGCCGTCATGATAGGTACGCACCTTATAAATGTAAGAAAGCAGCATTGCCACATAGACAAGTCCTAAAAGGGTAATGCACACATTTCCGTGCGGTACTTCGGAAAGGCAAAGACATAGACTGCCATAACCGCCATAACGGCTGCTGCCAGTACCAGTAAAAGATACTCATCCCGTCCTGCCCGATACAGATATAATACAGTATACACGCTATGTATCCTGCATATGCCATGACTGTCTTTTCCATATGAATGACACGGTACAGTTCAAACATTCCAATCAGTGCAATCATCAGATTTAATCCGAATAAATACCAGCTTCCGCATACCAATGCCGAAGCCATAATAATTACCAGAACAATTCCGCTTAAAATTCTTGTTTTCATTGTCCTATTCCTCCGTTACACCGCCAAATCTGCGTTCTCTTTTATTATATTTCTCAAACGCTACGAATCAATTCCTCTTTATTAAAATCCGCCAGTGTACATCTGTAAAGTAAAATTCCGTATAGGCAAGCTGCCACGCAGATAATTGGAGAGACGCTGTTCACCACTGGTGCGGATCAGTAAATCCGGATCCGGAAGTTCCCATGTATCCAGATTCTTAGAAATCATTTCTTCTGTAATATCCTCCGGGGCAAGTTCGTGGTTTGAAACCTTTGTGGCAAGCTTTCTCACCGCTCTTGTAATCTCATCCCTGCCGCCGTAATTAATCGCAATCGTAAACTGCAAGCCGGTGTTGTTCTTCGTCTTTTGTTCCAGATTTTCAATGCTTTCGATAATATCTGCACTTAATTCCTCACGTCTGCCAATCACACGGCACCGTACATTATTTTTCATGGATTTTTTGACACAGTCCTTTAAATATGTACGCAGAATGGTCATCAGTGTTGAAACCTCCTCCGTAGAACGCTTCCAGTTTTCTGTTGAAAATGCATACACTGTAAAATATTTTACGCCTAAATCGTCTACAACCGTCAGCATATCTTCAACAACCTTACTGCCAACCTTATGTCCGTATGTGCGGGGCATGTGTCTTTGCTTTGCCCACCTGCCGTTTCCGTCCAAAATAACGGCAACGTGCTGCGGAATTTTTAATCCCAATGCTTCATTTAATGTATCCATATCTGCCTCATTCCTGCATTTTCCTGCTGCAATATTCATATCTGCCGATAACAAAAGTCTGAAACTGCATTCCACAGATTCTTTTTTTACTCCGTCATCTTCAATAAAAATGGAAATTGCCGCACTAAGGAATCCGATACATTCTTCTATGACCGGAACAATTCATGTATTTACCTTAGTGCGACAGCTTTCCCTGTATTATACTGTAAGAATTTCTTTTGTCTTTTCGTCGATTGCTTTGTCAATCATATCTACATATTTATCTGTCAGCTTCTGAACTTCATCTTCCTTGCCTTTGAGTTCATCATCTGATAATTCTCCACCCTTGTTCATCTTCTTAAATGCATCATTGGCATCACGTCTGATGTTACGGATTGCAACCTTGGCATTATCACCCTTTTTCTTGATATCCTTTGCCAGTTCCTTACGTCTGTCTTCCGTCAGTTCCGGGAAAACCAGGCGAATAACCTTACCGTCGTTATTCGGTGTAATACCTAATTCAGATACTAAAATTGCCTTTTCAATGTCCTTAATCAGGCTGGCTTCCCAAGGCTGGATCTGAATCATTCTGGCTTCCGGTACGGAAATGTTGGCAACCTGCTGTAAGGATGTCGGTGTTCCGTAATAATCCACCTTAATCTTATCTAAAATATGCGGATTGGCTCTTCCTGCACGGATCGTTGCGTAATCTTCCTGTAACGCATCTACGGATTTGCCCATTTTTTCTTCGAATTCTTTCATTTCGCTCATAATTACCTCACTGTGTTTTGTATTTTTCTTTCTACTATCTGTTTATCATATCTTTGACAATTAGTCAACTGTTACAACTGTTCCGTTGAATTTTCCTGTCATGGCATTTAAAATGCTGTTGTCCTCATTTAAGCCAAATACCATTAACGGCATCTTATTTTCCATGCACATAACGGATGCGGTCATATCAATAACACCAAGCTGCTTGTCAACAACTTCCTGAATGGAAATCTTGTCATACTTCTTTGCCTGTGGATTAATCTTCGGGTCACTGTCGTAAATGCCGTCAATCGCCTTTGCCAGTAAAATCGCATCCGCATCCAGCTCAATCGCACGAAGCACAATTCCGGTATCTGTAGAGAAGTACGGATGACCTGTACCGCCTGCAAAGAAAACGACCATGCCTTTTTCAAAATACTTGTTGGCTCTGTCCTTTGAGAACAGCTTTGTCATACTGCCACATTCAAACGGAGTTAAGATATTGGTCTTTAATCCTTCTGAACGGAAAATTTCTGACACGTAAATGCAGTTCATAATGGTTGCAAGCATACCAATCTGGTCTGCCTTTGTTCTATCGATATTATCATTGGAACGTCCTCTCCAGTAGTTGCCACCGCCAATTACCACGCCGACATCAATTCCTTTATCAATAATTGCCTTGACCTGTCTTGCAATATCTGCAATCAGTACATCATCATATCCTGACTTCTGCTCACCTGCTAATGCTTCTCCGCTTAATTTTAAAATAACTCTTTTCATGTGTTTTGATTTCCTCTCTGCTGCTCTCGCGCTTTTTATTTCTTCGTTACTGCCGGTATGCTGTTCTTTATGTATATCTGCTCCGGCAAGTCAGCTTCTGCCGTTAAATGTCTTCTGGCTTTTACTGCATATCCGTTTCTTCTGCCACCTCTGCCGGTTCTGCTTTTTGTTCTGCCTTTGCAAAAGGATTCTTCTGGAACACTGCCTCTGTATTGACATCACCGTAGCACTGGGAGCATCTGCCTCAATGGTTGCACCGTTGTTAATCTGTACCGTCTTAAATTTCATATCGCCAACGACGATTGCTGTAGAATCTACAATAACAGGACCTTCGATGTCAATATTTCCCTTGACCGCACCTGCAATTACCGCAGAAGTTCCGTATAAATCACCGATAATTACAGTGCCTTTGCCAATCTTTACAGAACCGGTAGCGTGAATGTCACCTTCTATCTGTGCATCATTTGCAAACACTTCATTGGCGCCGATTGCACCGCGTACTACACCACTGACGGTTAATTTGCCCATACAGCTGACATCGCTTCCACCGTACCATAGATATCAATAGAACCCGTAGAGTCAAGATTACCTGTAACAGTCAGTCCCGCGGTAATGACCGCTGTTTCTTCTACTGAATCATCATCTAATATGTCCATATGCTCTATATCATTACTTCTTTCATTAATCACTCTGTCAATATCAGAACCCATCTGTTCACCTTCAGATAACATTTCCTTTTTCTCCTCCAAAATATCCGGTTGAATGTCCGGTTCAAAAAATTGTCTGGATTCATTTTTATTGTCTTTAAATAATCCCATTATTGTATACCTCCAACCACTTTGCACTACTTATATAAGTATATCATAAAACGTCTGATAAATGAAGATGTTATTTTATCCTTTGATTCAGATAATACATTCTTTATATGAATCCGGCATAATACAAAAATCCCCAAACTGCCGGTCTTCCCGGCAATCTGAGGACTATTATGATTTATCTGTATTATCAGTGCATGATCTGAATCAAAGATTACTTTAACTGTGCTGCAACTTCTGCTGCGAAGTCTTCGTTCTTCTTTTCGATACCTTCGCCTGTTTCAAAACGAACAAATCCCTTAATCTTGATGTTAGCATTGTTTTCTTTTGCTACAGAAGCAACGTATGCAGATACGCTCTGCTTTCCATCTTCAGCCTTAACGTATACCTGGTCAAGAAGGCAGATTTCCTTTAATTCCTTATTGATACGTCCCTTAACCATACCTTCGATAATCTTATCGTTTGCATCCGGCTTTTCATTCTTAGCTGCTGCTGTAATGATTTCTGTTTCCTTAGCGATGTAGTCTGCATCAACTTCATCTCTGTTTGTGTACATTGGCTTTAAAGCTGCTGCCTGCATAGCTACGTTTCTAGCCATTTCTTCAATTGCAGGATTTACAACATCTGTCTCAACATCTACTAATACACCAATCTTACCACCCATGTGAATGTAAGAAGCAATGAAACCATTTGCTTCTTCTAACTGGGCGAATCTTCTAATCTTTAAGTTTTCACCGATTACGGCAATCTGTCCTGCTAAAGCATCTGCTACAGTCTTAGATGAATCCTTGTTCCAGCTTTCTGCTAAAAATGCATCAATATCAGCTGCCTTTGTTGTTAAAGCCTGTGCTGCAACATCTTCAACATATGCGTTGAAATCTGCATTCTTTGCAACGAAGTCTGTTTCTGAATTTACTTCTACGATTGCTGCCTTAGTACCTTCAACTACAGTCTTAACGATACCTTCTGCTGCAATTCTGCCAGCTTTCTTCGCTGCCTTTGCCATACCGTTTTCTCTTAAATATTCTACAGCCTTGTCCATATCGCCGTCTGTGTTTGCAAGAGCCTTCTTACAATCCATCATACCTGCGCCTGTCATTTCTCTTAATTCTTTTACCATTGCTGCTGTAACTGCTGCCATTTGTAATTCCTCCACTTTCATTTATTAAAAAACTTTAAAAAAATGCCTCAACCTGTTTCTTTCAGGCTGAAGCATTTTTAGAGCCATAAATAATCTCTCAACTACTTATCAGCATTTCTATCTGTGTTTTGTGTAAATTAAGCTTCTTCTACAGCTTCTGCTTCTTCAGCCGGAGCTTCTTCTACACCCTGATTTGCTTCGATTACTGCATCAGCCATCTTAGAAACGATTAACTTAACAGCTCTGATAGCATCATCATTACCCGGAATTACATAATCTAATTCATCCGGATCACAGTTTGTATCTACAATACCGATTAACTTGATGCCAAGTGCCTGTGCTTCCTGTACACAGATTCTTTCCTTCTTAGGGTCAACGATAAAGATTGCATCCGGAAGCTTCTTCATTTCCTTGATACCGCCAAGGTTCTTTGTAAGCTTTTCCATTTCCTTCTTTAAGTTGATAACTTCCTTCTTAGGAAGAACATCAAATGTGCCGTCTTCCTGCATTGCTTCGATTTCTTTTAATCTGTTGATTCTGCTCTGGATTGTCTTGAAGTTTGTAAGCATACCGCCTAACCATCTTTCGTTAACATAGAACATTCCACAACGCTCTGCTTCTGTTGCGATTGCATCCTGAGCCTGCTTCTTTGTACCTACGAAAAGAATTGTGCCGCCATCTGCTACGATATCAGAAATCGCCTTATAAGCTTCATCAACCTTACCTACAGACTTCTGTAAGTCGATGATATGGATACCGTTTCTTTCTGTGTAGATGTACTCAGACATCTTAGGGTTCCATCTTCTTGTCTGATGTCCGAAATGAACACCTGCTTCAAGTAACTGCTTCATTGAAATTACGCTCATTTTAATACCTCCATGGTTTTGATTCTTTTATAGGCTTCTGCTCTTATAACCACCGGCGCGTATACCGGCACCAGCTATAAAATCCACCTATATGTTTTTTCACACGAATTGAATTATAACAATTCTTTTAAAATAATGCAAGCGTTTTTTTACATTTTTTTGCTAATGCTTCTGCTAACGCTTGTAATGACATTCGCCAGATTTTCAAAAGAATCATTTTTCTTTACAATATGCGTTCCTGCAATCATTTTGGTTGAGTTGCCGGACGCTGCCATATAACCGATAAAACCATCTCTGTCACTGATAATCCTGCTGACAGAAACATATCTGCCACCTGGGTCGCCGTATATCCGCTTCCGATTTCAATCTGCACCTCATCTCCCGGCAGATAAAGTGCTGCCCGGGTCTGCGGCTGGCCTTGTGTTTCCGGTTCTGATGCTTCTGTGGCTGCCGTTGTTTCCTGACCGATTGTCGTTTCTTCCTGTGTAGTGATTTCTTCCTGTACAGCAGTTGTCTGTTCTTTTGTAGTCTCTTCTTCCTGTTTTATGTTTTCTGCCTGTGTATCTTTCTGGGTATATGCAAGTATTGAGCTTTCTGTTGATGTCTGCTCTGTCCCTGTTACCAGCCTCTTATTTGCTGATGAAACTGCATTGGCAATAAGAAAAAACAAGTGTTGTTGCCACTATTCCAATACCGGCTCCTCTTAAATAATATTTTAATTTCATTGCCATCCTCATTCTGCACTCTGCTTTTCTTTCTCATGCAGCCCGATAATCAGACTGACCTCGCCAACGCCGATACCAAGCTGTTTTGCAATATCCCGCACCGTCATTCCCTTTCTGTAAAGGTATACAATGCTTTCCGGACTGCCGTCCTGTGGATTTTCCGGTATTTCATCAATTTCCGGCTCACCACTGACAATCGACTTTAACTTTCCTGCCTGATTTTTGGATTTGCCCTGCTCTTCTGAAATTCTTGCCTTTTCGTTGCTCTGCTTCACCAGTTCAGACAACCGTTCTTTTGCAACATCCCGCACGGTAGCGGTATATGCCGCGTTGTCCGTCTGTTCCTGCTGTGACGGCACTGCCTGCTGCACTGACGATACCGGTTCAGCTGCTATATCGTTCTGCATTTTTTTTACTTCATGCTTTGCAATGTTGACGTCTTTAACTGTATTCTTTACTTCCTTTGCCTTTTCATTGAGCATATCGTATAAAAATACGGCCTCATTGTGGCTTTTATTAATCTCACCCATCACCGTATCTGCATAATCGTTCATTTCCAAAATTTTTGTATTGGAAATTTTATCAAGAGATGCTTCTGTGCGTTCATTAATTGCATTGAGTTCTTCTGTCACCAGTTCATTGACCTGACGGCGGATTTCCTCTTTCTGTCCGTCGGACAACACTGTCTTTTCCGGTTGTTTTGCCTGCTCTGAAGTTTTTTGTTCATCTTCTGTAAGCAGAAAGCTTGCAGCAATACACAAAATTCCGCAGACAGCCAAAATGACTTCCAGTATTACCATATGTTCCTCTTTTCCGTGTCTTTTCAAATTTTGATATCGATGTCTACGATTTCCTGTCCCTTTATAAAGAACTTTCCGTCTTTAGAACCCTTTTTACCCTGATGGTGTCCATCCGGATATTCATTCTGGCTCTTATCCTTGGCATCATACTTTTTCTGGTGGTTATCGGCATTCTCTTTATGCTGAACCTGTTCTGCTTTTGTATCTGTTTCTTTTTGAACCTGTGTCGTTATCGTCTGCTGTTCCACAACAGGTCTCTGGTTTTCTTCCTGTTTAATATGTGAAACTTCATTCATCTGCTGTACTACTGCAAAATCTACCGGCCTTACAATCATTTTCCGCTCCCATTCTGCTTTTATAATAAAGCGCTCTTAATGTCTGCCCGCTCTTTGATAAACTGACAATGGTCATACTTTTCTTTGATAAACATAAACTGATCACCAAATACAAGCTTCGTTCCTGCATACGCTGTTCCGTATACTTTAATTCTGGCATTGCTGTCTTCTGAAACAACCGACTGTAAATCTTCAAATTCTTTCTTCTGTTCTGCCAGTTCCTTATCAATTATCAGCATATTTTTCATAGTTTTTTGCAGCATTTCTTTTTTATCCTGTGAAAGTTCACCTTCTAAATCCTGCTTTTTACGCAATGCTGTTATAATCTGATTCAACTGTATTTTATTTGCACCCATTGTCTGAAGACTCTTTTGCAATTCGTCCAGACGTCTTTTGGCTGCCGGGTCAACACCGACACCGATAACCGTTGCCGTACCAAGTTCATTGCCAATCACTTTTGCTTCAACCAGTGTCATGGAACGGACTTCCCCACCGATAATCAATCCTTTTTTGCCTGCCGCCTTAATGCTGCCTTTTGCATTGACCTTACTATGTAAAATAGAATCTGTTTCAATACTGCCGCCTGCTTCTACCTGTTCTACAGATTCAAGGAATTTCGTAACGATATTGCCGCCTGCTTTAATGACTGCACGGTTCATCCCCTGCACACCACGGTTGAAGGTGATATTGCCGCCTGCGACAATTGTTGCACCTTCCACGATACCACTTACTGCAATATCGCCGGTCGCTTTTACACTGAATCCCGCAAGGACATTGCCTTTAATATTAACATTCCCCTGGTAATCAATATCACCGGTAGAATTATCTACATCAACGATTTCCAGTACATTGGATACAAATACTTTGTCATTTTCCAGGGTTACATGACCGCTGACACTGCTAATCAGCTGTAATCCGTCTTCCGAAACCGTCAGATCCCGTCCATGGCGGAAAATCACGTGTTTTACCTTTTTCGGCATGACCTTTCTTCCAAGCAGATCTTCTCCCGGTGTACCGCGGTCTTCCGGATGAAGCACGGCAACAACCTCACCCTTTCTGATGTGATTCACATTTTCAAGTGTATGGAAATCAACTGTACCATCATCGTTCATCTTTGGTGTCGGTTTTAATTCTGTATTGAATTTATATTCAATATAACCGTCACTGCCCTCTGTCGCTGCCGTTCCCACCGCAATCACATAACGGTGTCCGTAACGGCGGTGTGCCAGAAAATCTTTGACAACGTCTGTTTTAATTCCGTTTTTCACGCCCAGATGCTGGATATCTTTGATAATTTCATCTTCATCCAGCATTCCCGCACCTTCAAACGGCGGATAAAATACAGCTTCCATCTCCATTAAATCCGAACTCATGGTATATATGCCGAACTCCCGGCTCTCCAACGCTCCTGCATCTGAAACCTTTACCGTAAACGGTGCTTCTTTCGCTTTTGAAAAAGCTTCTTTCATCTTTACGGTGTCACAATCCATAATTTTCTTTTTATCCAGATAATATAATGCATCTGCCACTGTTGCCGGCTGTTCGCCGCTTTTCGGAGGATATACTGTAAAATACAACCCGTCCGCTTTTACTGAAAATTGAAAATACCCGCCAATACACTCTACCATATGCTTTCTCCCATCTGATGTATTTACACCTGCACAACACTTCTAAATTATAAATCCGGGCTGATGCAGTTCCTTTATAATATAATGTCCAGATACTCACCCAGTGTTTTACGCATTCTGCCAAGTGCTTTGGTATGCAGCTGGGAAACCCTTGATTCTGAAACATTTAATACAAGACTAATTTCTTTTAATGTCATTTCCTCATAATAATACAATGTAATAACATTTCTTTCTTTTTCTGTTAAGGAATTGATTGCTTCTGTTAATTTTATTTTCAATTCTTCTTTTTCCAGCACTTCTTCCGGCTGGTCAAAGTGCGTATTTGTTACTGACTCTATCTTTGCCTCACTGCCCGTTTCCGTATACTTCATCCAATGAAATCAGGTTAGAGGCTTGGTCTGCCCCTGCCAGCTGTTTAATTCGTCTACTGTTATTTCTAATTCTTCGGCGATTTCCTCATCGGTTGCCACATGCCCTTTTTCTGTTTCAATTTTAGACATCGCCGCATCTATTTTTTTCTGCTTCTGACGGATTGACCGCGGAAGCCAGTCCATTTTACGAATCTGGTCCAGTATTGCGCCACGGATTCTAAGACTAGCATAACTTTCAAACTTTACATTTTTGCTGTAATCAAATTTATCTATGGCATCGATTAATCCAAAAATGCCATAGCCTACCAAATCATCATATTCTACATTATAGCCCAGATACATACTGAGTCGTCCGGCGACAAGCTTGACCAATTGCGCATATTCTGCAATAAGCTGTTCCCGGATTTCACTCTTTCCTGTCTGCATATATTCCTGCCACAGTTTATTTCTACCTACTTCGTCCATTACTGCCGCCCCCAGCCCATCATTTGATTAAACTACTTCGGAAAATTACTTTTCTTCCTGCTGTTCTTCTTCTGTCTGTTCCGGCGTGCCTTCGCCTTCTCCTGCTGTACCTTCATCCTCTGACGGTTTTTCTTCTTCTGTTTCTAAATCCTTAAATGCCTTATTTAATATTACTCTCAAAAGAAGCCCTGCCATATAAAACCCTGCCATAACTGCGACCAATACCCACAGAAAATGTACCAGCGAATACTTTTGTATAATCATAACCACACTACTGACAAAACCTGCAAGCAATGTAACCAACGCAGGAATATTTCTAAACTTACGCATATTCCCTCCCAATCTATTTTTCTTTTTTGCTGTTTGTTATTAAATTGTCTTTTGAGGCTTACCTACCGACTTTATAACATAATCCCCTGTCTCTGAGTAAAACTCTACAGTTCGTCCATAATTTAAACCACAGTCTTCTGCGAGAAGACGGATTCTATATTCTTTTAATTTAGCTCTGGCTGCTGCTGCATTCCGTTCACCTACCCGCAGTGATTCATTCTGCGATGCCATGGCAAACATCTGTGCACCACCCGCCATTTTTGCGACCAGGCGGCTTTTTGAAGCCCCGAGGTTTTCCATCTGTCGAATTAATTCATCAATTCCTGTATCTGCAAATTTTGCAACATTTGAATTATTTCTAATCTGTGTACTGTCTGGAAGCATACAATGCAGCAATCCACTTACCTTTGTCACCGGATCGTATAATGCAACGCCCACACAGGAACCAAGACTAATGTTGTAAGCGCATCTGGACATTTACAGACTTTCAGATCCGCCATGCCAACTTTTATCATATTCCCCATATACAACTGTCCATTCTTTTTTCTAATCTTTACAGTTTCAAGAAACACAGCCTGCGGGACAAATTTCTCCCGCAAGCTGAAAAAAAAATTTTAAGTCTTACATACCAAGTGATGCCAAAATTTTGTCATAAGAATCAAGTTCAGGGATTAACAGGAAGTATCCTGTAACAAAATCCATCTCGCCAAATTCTGACTGAATCATAAGCAGCTTATCGCCATATTTACCAAACTCGGCTGCCGGCACACTCAGCAGTGCACCTACCATATCTACGGTCAGTGACGGTACTGTACATATCATCTTTAAATTTGTCAGGGTGGAAAGCGCATTTAAATAAGAACCAGAAACAATATTTCCAATTTCATTTAATGCTGACATTTCTATTTCCGTAAAGCTTTCCGCGCCTAAATCTTCATCGGTTGTAACATCTCTCATCATTAATGAATTTACAAGATGGTGTGCTGATTTCATATCAAATAAGAACATCATCATCCCATCAATGTCACCCTCAATACCCAGTAAGATTCCAACTACTGTCTGATCTTCTGATCCAATCACGGAAGAAATATCCTGAAAAGGCAGTAATGCAACATTCGGAACAGACATATCCATCTTGATGCTTAACATCTTTGATAATGCTGTTGTTGCATTTCCTGCACCAATATTTCCTATTTCCTTTAAAACGTCATATTGCATGGCGTCCAATCCGTCAAGACTTATTTTTGCCATATTCCCACCGCTTTCTTTAGTTCTCTACGATCAGACCGACAATATCTAATAAAGAAATCAGTTCACCCTTGCTCTTTCCGATGCTGCTGATATAACCTGATGCTGCATCATCTCTTGAGGTTCTTGTGATTTTTTCTGTATTGTCATCATCCAGTGTTACAACCTCTCTTACCTGATCTACAATAACACCAATGGTAGCACCTTCGATTTTTACAATGATGATTCTGGTCTTATCTGTAAATTCATCGTCTTCAAGTCCCAGTTTTAAGCGGATGCTCATAACCGGAATAATTTCACCGCGCAGATTGATGACACCTTTATAATATGTCTGTGTCTTTGGCACGCGGGTAATCTTTTGGTTCCTGACAATATTATCAATATATTTAATATTGATACCATACTGTTCGTTGCCAATTCTTACCACGATATACTGAACGGCAGTTTCTGCTTCCTGCTCTGTTGTAATTGCTTTTACCTGTTCCATATTTATACCCATCCTTTCTGTAGCATCTTCCCCTATACAAGCGTATTTGCATCAATAATCAGGGCTACAGAACCATCTCCTAAGATTGTTGCGCCACTAATCATCTTATTGATACGGATATACTTACCAAGTGATTTAATAACGATTTCCATCTGGCCAATCAGACTGTCTACTACAAGTCCTGCCTGCTTATCGCCTTTTCTTACGACAACGACTGTAATATTTTCTGATTCTTCTGGTTCTCCCGGAACATCCAGTAAATCTCTTAAACGGATTAACGGAATAACATTACCTCTTAAATGAATCACTTCTTTGGCATGTACATACTTGATATCACTTACAGGAATATCTTCGATGGTTTCAATAGAACCAAGTGAAATCGCATACTTTTCATCTCCGAGCTTAACCATCAATGCCTGAATAATGGCAAGTGTTAATGGAAGACGGATACTGAATGTACTTCCTTCACCGTACTTTGTCTTAACTTCAACATCACCACCCAGGGCTTCAATCTTTGATTTTACAACGTCAAGTCCAACACCACGACCGGATACATCTGTTACCTTTTCAGCAGTTGAAAAGCTTGGTCTGAATAATAAATCGATTGCTTCTTTATCTGTCATGACATCAGCCTGTTCCTGTGTAATTGTACCTTTTTCAACTGCCTTTGCTTTTACCTTTTCTGTATCAATACCATTACCGTCATCACGGACTTCGATAACAACATTGTTACCTTCCTGGAACGCATCAAGGAAAATAGAGCCCACTTCGCTCTTACCGCGTTCTTTTCTGATTTCAGCGCTTTCAAGACCGTGGTCAGCAGAATTTCTTAATAAGTGCATAATCGGGTCACCGATTTCATCGATAACCGTTCTATCAAGCTCTGTATCTTCACCTGACATATATAACTCCATCTTCTTGCCAAGCTTCTTGTTCAGATCACGAATCATTCGTGGGAATCTGCTGAATACACTTTCAATTGGCATCATACGCACCTTCATAACGGATTCATGAAGGTTCGTTGTTACTCTTTCAAGGTATTCAATCTGTTCTGTGAAACTCTGGTTCAGTGCAGCTGCTTCATCACCTTCAACATGACTTGCAGATACAAGACCGTTCTTTGCAATAATTAATTCACTGACAAGGTTCATTAAAACATCAAGCTTTTCAATATCTACTCGTACTGTATGGCTGACTGAACCGGATGTCTTGCCTGTAGAAGCAGGCTTCTTTGCAGCCGGTTTTGCAGCTGCCGGTTTTGCAGTCTGTGATACTGCTGATGTTTCCTTCTTTTCTTCTTTTGCTTCTTCTGTCTGTTCCTCAGGGAAAGGCTGCGTAATTTCCTGGCCTGCCGCATCCTTGATTTCAGATACATTCTTAATTAATGCAATAATATTATCATATTTTTCTTCTGTTACAACAATAATGCTGAAATCAAAGTCAAACTTCTCATCTTCAATATCCTGTACAGACGGTTCTGATTTAATGATATCACCATGTCCTTCAAGATTTTTAAATACAAGAAACGCTCTGGCAGCCTTTAAAATACAATTCTCATCTACGCTGACCTTAATCTTGTATACATGAAGATTCTTTTTTAACGCTTCGTTAACTGCATTCTTTTCAAAATCTGCAAGCGGCATATCCTTATCATCTGCCGGTGCAGCTGAGGCTGTTGCTGCCGGTGCTTCTTCCTTCTTTGCCGCCGGTGCTGCATTTCCTTTACCTTCTGATGCGATAAACGCATTCAGTGCTTTGATAATCGGTTCATTATCATCTGTTCCTTCGTCCTGTGTTTCCCTGATGTTGTCCACATAGGTTTCCAGTGCATCCAGACACTGGAATAATACATCCACAAGATTTGAATTCACTTCCATATTGCCGTTTCTGACTTCGGAAAATACATTTTCCATATCATGTGTCAGATTCTGCATTCTCTTATATCCCATTGTGCCGGCCATACCTTTTAAAGAATGGGCTGCACGGAATATTTCATTAATCGTATCACTGTTATCCGGTTCTTTTTCCAGAATAATTAACTGGTCACTCAGTGTCTGTAAATGTTCATTTGATTCATCAAGAAAAATCTCTAAATACTGGCTAACATCCATCTTATGATACCCCCACGTTCTTCGTAATTACTTCAGCGACACGGTTAAGCGGTACTACCTCATTAACCAGTCCCGTCTGAGCGATGGCCTTTGGCATTCCATACACCACACTGGTGTCTTCATCCTGCGCGATGACATAAATCTTTTTATGTCTGTCTGAAAGGCCCTTGATTCCTTTGGTTCCATCTGCTCCCATACCGGTAAGCACTACACAGGTGATTTCATCGTAATCACACCGTTCTAATGATTCATACATAATGTTGGCACAAGGTCTTAATCCTTCAATTGCCGGTTCATCACTTAACTGTATCTTATGTCCTGAACCATTTTTTACAATTCTTAAATGTTTTCCGCCCGGCGCAATATAGACATGCCCTCTGCGGATAATATCTCCGTCTTCTGCCTCCTTTACCTGTACGTCACTCATCTCATCCAGCCGTTGTGCAAGCGAGGCTGTAAAGCCTGCCGGCATATGCTGTACCAGCACAACACCTGCATCCAGATTTCTAGGGAGCATCGGGATGACCTGTTGCAAGGACTTTGGTCCGCCTGTTGAGCAGGCAAGTGCCACGACCTTTTTACAATTCGTTTTCACATCCTTATATAACTTCCCATCTACTTTTTTAGCCGGTGCCGCACTTTGTGCTGTCCCGGTTCTGGCACGGATTGCCTTTAAAGCTTCTGCGCCCGCCATGCGGCGCTGTTCTCTTGCAGCTTCATCCTGCGTTTTTCCCGGTGTAAACCGGCTGCTTCCTGACGGTACGGCTCTGGATACGGAAGAAGCACTGACTCTTTCAAGTGTCTTTTTAGTGCTGGTCGCAACATTAAGCATCTCATGAATACGTTTTCTAAAGCTTTCGCTTTTCGTTTCCAGATAATTTTCCGGTTTTGTAACGAAATCAAATGCCCCGTATTCCAATGCCTGAATTGTTTCCCGTGCGCCCTCTTTCGCCACCGTACTGACAACAATAACGGTCTGCTCAATATGCTCACGCTGAAGCTTCTGCAGGAGTTGTAATCCATTCATCTTTGGCATATTAATATCAAGAATAACTGCACTGTAAAGTGTCGGATTCTGGCGGATATATTCGTATCCCTCCAGGCCGTCTTTTGCAATTGCCGCAACCTCGTACTCATTGCCTGACTTAATTATATCAGATATCACTCTTCTCATGAGTGCAGAGTCATCAATAATTAATATTTTTTTCGACATATTTATCAACTCCTTTTACACATTCTTTTTGCAAAAAAGTTCTTAAAATATCCCCTGATCCCTCTTCTTGAATCCGGAACATCCTGCTGTGTGCCGGACAATTTCTTTGCAATCGCTTCAAACTGCTTTGAAGCCGCCGCATTCGGATACATAATGGAAACCGGCTTCTGTTTCATAATTGCCTTTGTAATGTAACTATCCTGCGGAATAACACCGAGAAATTCAATATTAATATTCAAAAATTTAGAAACAACCATACTCAGCTTTTCATATAGATTCTTTCCTTCACCTGCATCAGACACCCTGTTTGCAATCATTTTAACGGTTGTATTTTCCCCCTGGAACCCTTCTGTCATGCTCAGAGCCTTTAGCAGCGCATAAGAGTCTGTTACAGAAGTCGGTTCCGGTGTTGTTACCAGAATCGTTTCAGGACTGGAAATCAGGAATTCCATAACGCTTGGGTTAATACCGGCGCCTGTATCAATAATAACAATATCTGCTATTTTTTCAAGTTCCGTCATTTTATTAATCAGCCGTTTCACCTGCTCTTTGTCAAAATTTGCAAGATTGGCAATTCCCGAACCGCCGGAAATAAACTGGATTCCCTCCGGTCCCTCACAGATGATCTCTTTCAATTCCCGCCCGTTATACAGCAAATCACTCAGATTATATTTCGGAATCACACCAAACATAACTTCTACATTGGCAAGACCAAAATCGGCATCTAAAATTACAACACTTTTTCCCATTCGCGCAAACTGAATCGCCAGATTAACGGACACACTGGATTTTCCAACGCCTCCCTTTCCACTGGTAACTGCAATCACACGTGCTGCTTCTTTTGCCTGTTCTTCCTTTTGCTGCATGATTTTCCTTAAATTTTCTGCCTGATCCATTATTCAGCTCCTCCCAGAAGTTGTTTTGCCAACGCCTGCTTATCAATCACTTCAATATCATTTGGCACATTTTGTCCCAGTGTCGTATATGACAACGGTGCATCTGTTATCATTCTGATATTGAGAATATTGCCAAGCGAACAAGTCTCATCCAGTTTTGTAAAAATAACCGACCAGTCTTTAATATCCTGATAGCGCTCTACAATGCTGACAAGGTCCTTACTTTTGGTTGTAACACTTAATGTCAGATAAATATCCACATCAAATTCATCGCTTTTTTGTCTGGTTCTTTCAATCAGTTCCATCAGCTCATCCATCTGCCCTTCAGCCTTATGGGATCTTCCTGCTGTATCTACCAGAATCAGGTCATAATCCTTATACTCTTCCAGACAATGTTCCAGTTCGTCTGCCGAATAAACGACACTTACCGGACAGGATATAATAGAAGCATAGGTATTGAGCTGTTCAACCGCTGCAATTCTATAAGTATCTGATGTAATAAATGCAACCCTTGCATGTTCTTCCAGTTTAAATTTGGAAGCAATCTTTGCAATCGTCGTTGTCTTTCCGACACCTGTCGGACCGATAAAAAAGGCAACCTTTGGCTTATCTTCCTGTAATGTAATAATATGGGGTTCACCCAGTTTTAAAATCACTTTCTGATATACTGCTGCCAGAATGCTGTCAATATTGGATTCCTTTTTTAAAGAATTTTCAATATCACCGATAATGCTGTCTGCACATTTTTCATTCACATCATTTTCAAGCATCTTCTTATATATAAGCTGCAAAAATCTGTAATTGGTATTTTCACGTTCCTGCACACACGTCTGCCTTCATCTGCACCATTCAATTCATAGCTGTTCTGAACATCCTGCGCTGCCCGGTCTGCCGTTCTTTCTTTCGATACCGTATAGTCATAATCCATGCGGTTCTTTAAAAGCTGCTGGAGAGAATCTAACTTCTGCTCAATTGCCGCAGTATCCGCTGCCGACACCTGTGAGGACGGCTGATAGGTCCCTGCCGGGCGCGGGCTTCTTACCGGCATTGACACGCGCGGTGCGTAACCTGACGGTGTATATGCCGCTGCCGGGCCTTCCTGTGCCGGCGTGTCTGTATCTGCAAGGACATCCCCTGCAATTTCATCAAAAGAAGTCCTGCTTTTTTCACCTGCACCTTCGTTTTCCTCCTGTGCAGCCGTAATTTCTACCATATCTTTCCGAAACAGCCTGAAAATTCCACGCTGTTTCAATGTTTTTACATTTAATACGACGGCTGAACTGCCCAGTTCATCTCTCGCCTTTAATACTGCTTCTGTTTCCGTCGGTGCCTGAAATTTCTTTACTATCATTTATGCTGTCACCATCCCAACTGATTGTAATTCAATATTTGATTCTACTTCATTGTAAGAAATTACAATAATATCCTTATAATAATCCATTGCCAGCTTCTTAAAATACATTCTGACAATCGGCGAAGTAATCACAATTGGATTTTTTCCCATATCTTCAAGCTTCTTTAACTGTTCGCCCAAAGACTGCATGATTTTTTTCGTCCGTTCCGGATCAAGCGTCAGGTAAGACCCCTGTTCTGTATTCTTTACAGCACCCATAATCTCCTGTTCACTGCCGGGTCTAATGTAACAACACTTGTTACCTCATCAACAGGGAAATATTTGCCTGAAATTGCACGTTTCAGACTCTGTCTGACATATTCTGTCAGAATATCCGTATCTCTTGTAACTGCTGCATGATCAGCAAGGGTTTCAAAAATTGTAACAAGGTCACGGATTGAAATTCCCTCTGAGAGAAGATTCTGTAATACTTTCTGGATTTCACCGATACTCATCAGCTTCGGTACAAGTTCATCCATTAATGCTGTATTATTGTCTTTAATATTATTAATAAGATTCTGAACATCCTGTCTTGTAAGCAGTTCTGAAAGATGCTGCTTAATCACTTCCGTCAGATGCGTTGCAATAATAGACGGCGGATCAACAACCGTATAGCCTAAGGATTCCGCACGTTCTCTCTGACTTTCCGTAATCCAGATTGCCGGAAGATGGAAAGACGGTTCAAAGGTCGGAATACCGGTAATTTCTTCTTCGACATATCCCGGATTCATCGCCATATAATGGTCAAATAAAATTTCTCCTTCGCTGACCTGGATTCCCTTAATCTTAATAACATACTGGTTCGGATTTAACTGGATATTATCACGCAGTCTGATAATCGGCACAACCGCACCCAGCTCCAAGGCTACCTGACGACGAATCATAACGACACGGTCAAGCAGGTCACCACCCTGATTCACATCTGCAAGCGGAATAATACCATAACCAAATTCCAGTTCGATTGGGTCTACATTAAGCAGTGATACTACATTTTCCGGTTTACGGATTTCCTGTGCTTCTGTTTCTTCCTGTTCAACCTCTTCTTCTATCTTGCAGCACCTGCATCTGCCCCCACTTTACGGCTGTATATAATCAGTGCCACGCCAATCGGAATGAAGACATACCACGCAGTGGTGTAAATGCTCCTAAAAATGCCATTGCCGCACCAACCATCAGCAAAACCCTGTCCATGGAGAACAGCTGTCCTACCATCTCATCACCAAGCTCACCCTCGCTGGAAGCCTTCGTTACAAGAATACCGGTTGCAAGAGAAATGAGCAGTGACGGAATCTGGCTGGACAGGCCATCACCGATAGTAAGAATGGTATACTTTGACAATGCCTCATTAATTGTCATTCCGCCATAGAGCATACCCATGGCAATACCACCGATAATGTTGATACCGGTAATAATTAAACCTGCCGTTGCATCACCTTTTACGAACTTTGTCGCACCATCCATAGAACCAAAGAAGCTGTTTTCCTGCTGTAACTTCTTTCTTCTGAGTGCCGCTTCCTTATCCGTAATGGCACCTGTATTCAGATCGGAGTCGATTGCCATCTGTTTACCTGCCATCGCATCCAGTGTGAATCGCGCCGTTACTTCTGAAACTCGTTCTGTACCTTTATTGATAACAATAAACTGGATAATAATGATGATGACAAAGATAATAACACCAATAATCAAATTACCGCCACCCACAAATTCTCCGAATGTTTCAACAACATGTCCGGCATCACCATTTTTTAAAATCAGTTTTGTTGAAGATACATTTAACGAAATACGAAACAATGTCGTAAAGAGCAGCATGGTCGATATGCCGCCATATCCAGAACCTCTTTTGCATATAATGTATTAAATAAAATAATCAGTGCTATTCCGATATTGATAGCAAGCATAATATCCAACAACCATGAAGGAATAGAAATAATGAAGAATATAACTGCTGCAAGCAGATACAAACCCATGAATAAGTCATTCTTCTTTACGCTCATTATTCCATTCTCCTTTCGTCTATTTTAATATTTTTTCAAATGTCACATATGTATTTATTCTATCATTTTTCTTTTTACATTTCAAATATTTGTAACATTTTGTCTTTTTTTCTATCTGATCCCCATACCATTTTATAACAGCATCGTTTTTTGTTTACCCGGCTGCAGGACTCTCGCAAGAATTTCCGCTACAACCTGATATAATTCCGGTGGAATCTCCATGCCAATATCGACATTGTGATAAAGGATTCTCGCAAGCGGTTTATTTTCCACAATTTCAATATGGTATTCTTTTGCCTTATCCTTAATCTGGAAGGCAGATAATCCGCACCTTTTGCAATAACCACCGGTGCTTTGCCCGAGTTCGGTTCATATTTTAGCGCAACCGCAAAATGTGTCGGGTTGGTAATGACAACATCTGCCTCCGGCAGTGCTTCCATCATTCTTCGTCTTGAAATTTCCATCATACGCCGCTTGACCTGACCTTTTACCTGCGGATCACCTTCGGAATTCTTAAATTCATCTTTAACTTCCTGTTTGGTCATCATATTGTCTGTTTTAAACTTATGCCGCTGGAAAATCAAATCAGCAAAGCCGATGATCAAAAGACGGCACTTACTCTAATTCCCATGTCAACCAGAATATTCCCGACTGCCGCAATCGCCGTATATAACGGAATGTTGTAAAATGTCAGTATCAACGGCAGTTTATCTTTAATCGTCTGATAAGCTACTATGCCGATAACCGCCATCATCGCAATAGCCTTTAGCAGTTCCACCAGCTGTTTTACCGAAAAAATCCGCTTAAATCCGCTTAACGGACTGATTTTACTGGCTTTTGGCTGTAACGGCTTTGCCGTTACCATCCATTTCTGCTGTAAAACATTTAATAAAAATGCAATGATAACTGCCACAATCAAAAACGGGGCCGCAATCAGCACTATTGATATCAGCATCTGTTTGACTGCCTCCAGTGAAAGATTCATCGGAAGCCCAGTGGCACTGCTTGATATAATTTTATCAAATGTATTGTAAAAATCCTGAAATACTTTCAGTAATTTTTCACCTACTATCCCAATGTAAACTTTAATCAATACAAATAGTGCAAGCAGAGATACTGCTGAAATCAGTTCCTTGCTTTTCGCTACCTGTCCTTCTTTTCTGACATCATCCAGTTTCTTGCTGGTCGCCGGTTCTGTTTTTTCACCACCCGGACCGTCTTTTGCAAAAAACTGGAGATTGTATGCCAATACCAAATTCTCCAATTCCATCATGTCACTAACTCATTCCTCTTACCAGTGCTGCAAATATGGTTTCTATTTCTTCCAATATGTAGCCGGATACCGCAGGCAGCATGGAAATTGTAAAATAAATCACCAAAAGTCCTACAAATAATTTTAACTGGATACCGACTACAAACATATTCATTTGCGGTGAAACCTTCGCCATAATGGCAAGAATACAGTTTACCAGCAGCATGACCGCAAATACCGGAAGCGCAATACGAAATCCAATCACGAAATATTCACTGACGAATTTCAAAATATCCGTATAAATCGTAGAGGAAAACTTTACGCCACCTACCGGAATTGCATTATAAGTTTCCACAATTGCCGCTACCAGATACCGGTGCAGTCCACTTACAATCAACAGAAGCATGACAAGGTAGTAATAAAAATTCCCCATGATACCGACCTGCATACGTGTCGTCGGATCATAAATCTGTGCCATGGAAATACCTGTATCCATATCAATAATCTTACCGGAAAACAGAATAATCTGTGTGCAAAATGATGTAACCGCTCCCAGCAGAAGCCCTACTGCCACTTCTTCAAGCACCAATGCCGCATATCCGATTACCCCGTTGTATGACACAGAAACATCACTGCCCTGTAAGCTGTAAACCAAAATAGATAAAAATACCGAGAAGCCGACTTTTGTTTTCTGCGGTGTCCCCGATGTATTAAAAAAAGGAGCCGTATAGACAAAAGAAGCCATCCGCATTAATATCAATATAAAAATTTCAAATTGATCTAACGCAACCTCGAAATCCATCATCTGTAACTCCTTAATCAGCTAATATACTGGGCAAAACTGCCCCATAAAATATTCATATAAGAAACGATTTCATTCAGCAGCCACGGTCCCATAATCATCAGTGCAAGCATAATTGCCAGCAGTTTCGGGACGAATGTAAGTGTCTGTTCCTGTATTGACGTCAATGTCTGCAAAAGACTGATGATCAGACCTACAATCATTGACACCAGAAGAATTGGAACCGATGTCTTTATAATAATCCAGACCGTCTGTCTTCCAATCGAAATAATATCGCCTGCATCCATACAAGTCTTCCTCCCATTTTTAGATTTCAAAGCAGAATATCTGCCTATAAAGTAAGATATTCCCCAGACTATAAAAGCGGGGAATCTTACATAAAACCAACTGAATTGCTACTTAAATGTTGTCATAAGATTGCCGATAATTAAACTCCATCCATCTGCCATTACAAATAATAAAATCTTAAACGGCATTGATATTGTCGTTGGTGGCAGCATCATCATACCCATGGACATCAGGGTTGAAGACACAACCATATCAATCACAATGAACGGAAGATATATCAAAAATCCTATGATAAATGCTATTCTCAACTCACTGATAATAAACGCAGGAATCAGTATTTCCGTAGGAATATCATCCTCTGAAGCAATAGAACCGGCCTCAAATCCTTTGATTTTCAAAAATGTATCTAAATCCTTGTTTGAGGTCTGCTTTAGCATAAATGTACGAAGCGGTTTAATTCCGGTTTCATAGGCTTCCTGCATGGAAATTTCATTGTTGGAAAGCGGTACAACTGCACTTTGATAAACTTCGTTAAATGTCGGCGACATTACAAAAAGAGTTAAAAATAAAGACAAGCCCACAATAATCTGATTTGGCGGGATTGTCTGCGTTCCTAACGCAGTTCTGGTAAAATGTAATACGATAACTATTCTTGTAAATGATGTCAGCATAATTAGAATTGACGGTGCCAGTGCTATTACTGTCAACACCAGTAACATCTGTAATACACTCGCCATATCTGAACCATCACCTGCCGAGATTCCCACACTAATCAGCTTATTAGTGTTGTCCTCTGCCGCCGGAACTGAACTCGTCATCATAGTGCTGGCAGCAACTACAATTGCTATCAGCAGTCCTGCTCTGACAAATTTTTTCCCGTGTTTCTTTAAAAATCGTAACATAATGCCTTATCCTGCCTAATCCTCTGGCTTGTCCTTTTTATACTTATCTAATATTGCCTTGAAATTATCAACGTGAATTCCTCCCGTTGAATTTTCCCTGTATATCAGCTCTTCTTCATTTACTTCACATAAATAGGTAACAGTGTCTTTACAAACTGCAATTGCAAAACACTTATTACCTATCTTCAGAATCTGAATATACTTTGAGTTAGAGATACGCATTGTTTCCAAAACTTTGACATTGCTGCCAATCATCTTTTCTTTCTGAATACCCCCAACCCATCTGGTAGCAAAATATGTAATAGCAAGCACCAAAGCAAAAATTACAATTAATGTAACCAGCTGTGCCAATGATTCCAGCGTGCTACCAATCAATAACTGTTGCATTATCCTACAACTTTCTGAACAGCTTCAAGAACACGGTCTGCCTGGAAAGGCTTTACAATAAAGTCTTTAGCACCTGACTGAATGGATTCGATAACCATTGCCTGCTGACCCATTGCTGAACACATGATAATGGAAGCGTTTGCATCTGCCGCTTTAATTTTCTTTAAAGCTTCAATACCATCCATTTCCGGCATAGTAATATCCATTAAAACAAGATCCGGCTTCAATTCAGCATACTTTTCCACTGCTTTAGCACCATTCTCTGCTTCCCCTACAATATTATATCCATTCTTTGTAAGAATATCTTTGATCATCATTCTCATAAATGCGGCATCATCGCAAATTAAAATATTCTTTGCCATAAATAATCTCCTATCTAACTATAATGATATTTACTTTTTAACATGTTTATTATACATCATCACCATAAAATTGCATACTATTTTTTTAAATTTTATGTCGATTTTATAAACATCTGTTTTTATCTGTCTTTAATAATCTCCGTAATACGTACACCGAAGCTTTCCTCGATAACAACAACCTCACCCTTTGCGACATTTTTACCATTCACAAGAATGTCTATCGGCTCGCCTGCAATCTTATTCAGTTCTACAATCGTACCCGGTGCAAATTCAAGAATATCCTTGATTGATTTGACGTTCTTCCCAACTCAACAGTTACCTCTAATGTACATCCTTAATCAAATCAATGTTTTCCTGCTGTGTAATTGCATTCAAATCGCCAGAGAACGGTTGGAATGTTGCCGGCTGTACATTGACATTCGGCTGTGGTGCGTATCCGGCAGGCTGGGCATAGCCCATTGGCTGTCCGTATCCCATCGGCGGCATCTGCTGCATTGGCTGTCCATATCCCATCGGCTGTGCCTGCTGTGGTACCGGTGCCGGCTGTGGTACAGGTGCCGGCTGTGGTGCTGACATCTGCTGTGCTGCTGACGGTACTTCTGCTGATGCAGCTGAACTTGCTGTTCCTCCGCCGACCTGTGGTGCTACCGTACCATCGTCCGGTGCTGTAAACATCTTTAAAAGTTCCTTTGCAAAATCAATCGGATAGAGCTGCATAATTTCACTATCGATCAAATCACCAATCTGCATTCTGAATGCAACTAATACAAACTTATTTTTCAAAAAGTCCGGAATGGTATCCATACTTGTGTCAGAATAAGTTTCAATCACATTGGCTGTTGGCGGACTGATATCAATCTTTCTGTTAAACATTGAAGACATTGATGTTGCGGCAGAACCCATCATCTGATTCATTGCCTCACCAATTGCGCTTAAATGCAGTTCGCTGAGCGGCTCGGAGTCATCAACTTCCCCCGCACCTCCCATCATAAGGTCGGTAATAATCTTAACATCGTTTCCTTTAAAATAAGCACATTATTGCCATCAATACCTTCTTTATAAGAAATCTGCATCATTACACATGGTCTGTCATATCTTTCTGCAAGATCATCCCATGAAGAAACAGAAACCTTCGGTGTTGTAATATTTACTTTCTGATTTAACAGGGAACTCAATGTCGTTGCTGCAGTTCCCATACTGATATTGGATATTTCACCAACTGCATCTTTATCTGAGTCAGCAAGTGTAAAGTCCTCCGTCTGTGGTGCTGCTGTATCTGCTGCTGTATCTGCTGCTGTATCCTGTGCTGCATCTTCACCGCCCATGCCATTGAGCAGTGCATTAATTTCTTCTTGTGACAGCATGCCATCCATTCTTACTCACTCTCCTCTCTCAAAATTTCTGTAACTCTTACTGCATACTTATTATCTGAATACCCCGCAAAGCCTTGAATTTTTTAATATTGCCCACGTAAACTTCCAATTCGTCATCGACCTTTCTATCCAGTCTGATAATATCTCCCAGCTGGAGATTTACAAAGTCTTGTACATTAATCTTACTTGTACCAAGAACTGCTTTCATTGGAATCAGTGCATTGTCAATAATATTTTCAATCGCAGCTTCATAGGAGTTACTGTCTTTTTCTTTCATTGTTGAGAACCAGTACTTCGTATTCAGCTTATCCATAACCGGTTCTAATGTTGTATATGGAAGACAGATGTTCATCAATCCTTCCACATCACCAATCTTTAAATTGATGGTAACAATCGCTATCGTTTCACTTGGCGATATAATCTGTGCAAACTGAGAATTGGTTTCAATCCGGTTCAGACGCGGTGTAATCTCCACCACGTTTTCCCACGGTTCATGAAGCAGATTCACACAGATTGTAAATACTCTCTCTAATATTGATAATTCAATTTCTGAAAAATCCCTTTCTTTTTCCAGAGAATTTCCAACACCGCCCAAGAGTCTGTCTACAATTGCAAACCCAAGATTGGATGCCATCTCCATAATAACGTTCCCCATTAAAGGATCCATTCCAACTACACCAAGCAAAACTGGATTGGACAATGCATTGGAAAATTCTGAATAAATAACAACTTCCGAATTCACCACATCTACACTAACAGATTTACGAAGATATGCAGGAAGATTGGTTGCTAAAAGTCTTCCAAAATGTTCAAATATAATCTCAAGTGTTCTTAAATGTTCTTTCGAGAATTTTGCCGGACGTGCAAAATCATAATCTTTGACCTGGCGTTCATCCGTGTTTTTCATCTCATCAGCATCTAACTCACCTGTGCTTAAAGCTTTCAAGAGGTTATCAATCTCATCCTGGGATAAGACCTCTCCCATCTTCCTCACCTCCTTTGTCTTATTTTCTTATTTCTATCATTACGATACAACCATCTTAGTCAATGTGACAGATGTGATAGAATCTGTCTGGAATAAATCTCTTAAATAACTAAGCAGATTGCTTTCTACTGTTGCCTTATTTGCATTTAATTCACTGTAAGAATACTTTAATGCTTCTGTGTTTACCTGACTGACAACTACTTTCATGCTGTTTTCAAGGCTGGACTTTTTTCTTCATAGTCTTTTTGCCTTTGTATTAAAGCCTACTGTAACATTTAATACAGCATAATGCGTTTTACCGCCATCTGTATATGATACAGTAATATCTGTACTGTCATTATTCTTAACATCTACATATGCAATATCAGCGATATTTGCACCCGCAGAAGTGGTGTCATCTTTAACGGTTGTTTCACCAATATCCAAATCGATAATCTGAGCAACTTTTGTTATCAGATTATTGGTCTTATTATTTGTTGAAACAAGTGAAAAAGTCAGCAACACTGTCAAAATAAGATTAATAAGTACTAACGCTAATGTAATCACATTCAGCATACTCTTTTTCATTACTCTTCCTCCTAAATATCATTTATATATTATGCTGCTACTAACTATTGAGCATATTATATATCTTAATCTCAACGCGTCTGTTCTGTGCCCTTCCTTCTGCTGTCGCATTTGAAGCAACCGGAACAGCCTCACCACGTCCTGTTGATGAAATACTGTTGACATTAAATCCCTTTGTATCTACAAAATATGTATATACAGAATATGCCCTGTACATTGACAGCACCATATTATCCGGGTACTGTGCCGTATTCTGCGGAACATTATCGGTATGTCCTTCAATTGAAATGGTATTGTCATCATAAATCTTAACAGCATCTGCAACCTTATCTACAACCGAAATTGCTTCTGCTTTTAAGTCCGCTTTACCGGAATCAAACAAAATTCCGCTGCTTAAGCTCAGCATAACATACTGACTGGTGGTTGTAATTTCAACCTGGGAAGAATCTACATTAGACATATCCAATGCCGCCTGTATGGTATCTGCCATCTTTTCAGACTGCTCAAGCCCTTCTTCCTGTACTTTTTCATACGCTTCATCTACGGTATTACTCTCCTTATCCAGTTCAACATCGCCTTCACTGTTCATACCCATATTATTATAGTAATCACTCAGCTCATTTAACTGGCTGGCACCGCTTCCGACTAAGATGCCGTCGGATTTAATCGTTGAACCTCCTGACGGAAGCACACTGAATGCAGAAGCTAAAGAAGCCGCAAGTTCCTGAAATTTATCCGCATCAACAGTCGACATCGAGAACAACAATACGAAAAAGCAAAGCAAAAGATTCATTAAATCACTGAATGTATCCTTCCACAATAAGGACGGTGGTGCGTCTTCTGCTCTTTTTTTTGCCATTAAGCTTCACCTCCAGCATTTCCACCTTCGCCTTCACCCTGAAGCTGTCTTGAGCCGGTGCTAAGAATGACTTTAACTTTTCTTCGATAACACGAGGGTTTTCACCTGCCTGAATAGATAACAGACCTTCAATGACGATTTCTTTCATCTGATATTCATTATTGTTAATCAGTTTTAATTTATTGGAAACCGGAGTTGCAAACCAGTTTGCAATAATAGAACCGTATAAAGTAGTAATTAACTACCGCCATGTTTGGTCCTACTGTTGAAATATCATCAAGCTTGGCAAGCATGTTTACAAGACCAATCAGTGTACCAATCATACCCCATGCAGGACCCATCGCAGCCATGTAATCAAAAAATCCGGATACTTTTCTGTGACGGTCATCCATGTTTGCAAGCTCTGTTTCAAGAATGCCTCTTACCAGCTCCGGTTCCGTACCATCGACAATCAGAAGAATACCTTTTTTCATAAATTCATCTTCAAGATTACTTGCTACTTCTTCCAGTGCAAGAAGACCTTCTTTTCTGGCCACATTAGATAATTCAATAATTTTCGAAATTACTGCGCCATGATCCAGCTTCGGATCCTTAAATGCAATACCAGCACCCTTTAAATATGTAATTAAGTCTTTGAATGTATAAGACGTAATCAAACATGAAATTGTACCACCAATAGTAATAATAATTGACGGTAAATCAATAAAGCTCTCCGTAATTGCCGCAAAACTGGCACTGGAAACAATTCCGAAGATAATCATTACAAAACCAAGGACAAGTCCTACAAGTGTCGCTAAATCCACAGTTAACACCTTCCATTTCTACATATTTTCGTTAAGTACACTAATAATACTTCTTTTATATTCCAAAACCTTTTTTTTAATTTCTTCACAGCTTTCTTTCACAACATACTTCGTTCCTGTTGTCAAGGTAATCACTGTATCCGGAGTTTCTTCCACGGTCTGAATCAGGTCACAATTCAGAACAAACCGGGTATTATTAATCCGCGTTACATCAATCACACTTTTCCACCTCCCAAGCCTAATACCTCCATTTTTTCTTTTAGTAGAGTACAATTCCCCTGTTACTCAGACTATTTATATTAAAACACTATTATGGCATGATTGCAACAAAATAGTGAAATTTTCCACTTTTTTTGTAAATTTCTGCAACTAATTTTCATTTCAAATATGATTCCAATGTTTTGGAGAGGCGTGATAAAATTCCTTCTATCACGCTCCTCCATATGAACTTTTAATTATCTCTTTAAGTTAATTAACTCTTCGAGTAAAGTATCTGAAACTGTAATAATTCTTGAATTTGCCTGATAACCTCTCTGTGTGGTAATCATATTGGTAAATTCCTGTGAAAGATCTACGTTAGACATTTCCAGATAACCGGATGTAATTGATCCGTCTGTTTCGGAAACATCCTGTCCGATTCCGTTAAACAAACCAGAATTCATAGTTGCTGCATACAGGTTATCACCAACCTTTTCAAGACCTGCCGGGTTAGAAAATGTTGTAACGGCAATCTGACCGATTGTCTTTATATCACCGTTGGTATAACTTGCAACAATCTTTCCGTACTGGTCAATACCAACAGAAGACATTGTACCGACTGCTTTACCGGCACCTGTCTTATTCGTTCCAAGACCACGGCTGCAGTTGATATCCGTATCATCTGCATACATTGTAAGAGAGGAGGCGTCTAATGTCAGTGTAGATGAGTTACCACCGTTGTTGACACCGATATTTGCAATGTTGTTTGTACCGTCATTATCTGTAATTGTAATTGTCATCGCCTGCATGGCATCGGTAATTGCAGCACCCGTTGTTGCATTAAACTGGAATTCTGCCGGATCTAATGCCATTGTAAGGGTTGTCGGCTTTCCGTTGATAGAAATACTTCCGCCTGTTGCAGTATAACGTGCAATGGAGGCATCACTGGTATCTGCACTGTACTGTAAAGAAATTGTTCCCTGGTAGGAATTTCCCAATGAATCATAGAAGTTAAATGTAAATGAATTTAAGCCTGTATCAGAAGCCTTTACATTTCCCTTTGCTGTAATGCCGGTTGTACGTTCCGGTGCTGTATATGTAAAATCTGAACTTGTAACGTGTAATGCAGAAACAAGGTCTTTCTGTACAACACCATCTTTATCCACCTGCCAGCCCATGACATTGGCGCCTTCGCTTGTAACTAACGCACCTTCTTCATCCAGCTTAAAGTTTCCGGCTCTTGTAAAGTAAGTGTTACCCTGATTATTTACAATAAAGAATGCATCTCCTGAAATCTGTAAATCGTATGGGCTATCTGTTCTTTCAGGAGCACCCTGTGTTGTAATGGCTGTAGAAATACTTGCTACTGAAGAACCTGTACCAATCTGCATTGGGTTCGTACCGCCTGCTCCTGTTTCGGTATTTGGTCCTGTTGCGGTCTGTGTTGTCTGATAGTATACATCACTAAATGTAACAGACTGTGATTTGAATGCTACCGTATTTACGTTGGCAATATTATTACCGATAACATCCATTTTTGTCTGATGTGCCTTTAAACCTGACACAGCAGAGAACATTGATCTCATCATAGCTTTCGCCCTCCATAATCTGATGATAAAGACAGTTATTTTTATTCCTTCTGTCATTCCGGAATAATCGCTTCCTTGCGGTCCAGCTAGATAACAATTGCCCCATCAATATTTGTATAGATATTTTCCTCACCGGAATTCTGACACATAGCAGTAATCACTGTCTTATTCTGTGTATTCACAATGAATGCCATGTTGTCTAACAGCACCAGGGATTCCTTAATTCCCTTTTCTCCGGCGCGCTGTGTGCCTTCCTCTAACCGCATCATCTGCTCACTGGTCAGCTGGATATCTCTTTGTGTGAGCCGTTCCCCTGCGTGCTTTGAAAAACGTAATGATGTGGACTGAGTTTCATCTACCGCTGCTTCAATACTTTTTTTCTGCTGTAGTATTTCACCAAAAGAAGATGTTGCGGCTGTCCCCGTATTGTTGGTTAAACTCCTTTTTCCCCCAAACTTTCCGGTTGCCTGTTCAATAGAAGAAAAGCCTCCGGTTACGATATGGTTCATCATAATCTTCACTTCCTTAATTCTTCTTTGAACTATTCTGTCTTACCCGTTGTGTCACTTTTATCAGATGATGTATCTGATGATGAACTGTCGGACTTATTCGAAGTATCTGTTGTTGAATCATTCTTATTCCACTTCTTATAATAGTCATCATCCATAACGGTATCTAAGTCGTCAATGTCATAAAGCTTGCCGTCAATACCAAGATAAATCTTATTGCTGATAACTTCCCAGTAATCTACCTTTCCTGCAATATAACCGTCTTTATTCAAATCCGTTGTCATAATAACGGTCTTTCCTACAAGATTTGAAGCTGTCTGGCGTGTTGCCGTATCTAACATTTCTTTGGTCGCTTCAACCTGTGAGAACGTTGCCATCTGTGCAATATACTGTGAGTTGTCTGTCGGTTCAAGCGGATCCTGATACTGCATTTCCGTTACCAGAAGGCTTAAGAAATCATTGACGTCCAGTGTGCTGGATTCTTTAGCATCTTTTTCCTTCGTTGACTTTGAACTGATAGTTGTACTCTCTGTCGTTGATGATGTTGTTCCGTTTGTAGTTGTTACATTAGACCAGATCATTGAAACACTCCTTTCTTTTACGCGGTGTATTCTACACTGCTGTTTTCATTCATTACTGCATTTTTTGCTGCCGCTTCGTCCTCAGACAATTCATCATCTGAGAGTTCGTCTAAGCTGCTTAAATCCAGATGACGTTTTCCTTCTTTACCGGCTTTTTCCTGCTGGGAATTGTTTCCCTGAAGATTCTGTCCGCCTTCAAATGCATGGCTCTGTACAGTAATTTCAACTGCATCAACTTTGATGCCCTGACTTTCCAGATTTTCTTTTAGCATGCTCATCTGGCTTTCCACTGCACGTTTTACCTGCTCGTTCTGTGTTGCAATCTCTGCTGTCAGCACTCCGTTTCTTGCTGAAACCGTAATGTGAAGTTTACCGAGATTTTCAGGATTTAACTGAACTTCAATACTCTGTAACGATTCTTTCTGAATTACCTTTACGGCATCGACGACCTGACGAACAACCTCAACAGGATTTACCTGTGCTGCTTCCTGTACTGCATTGGCAAAAACATCCTGGATGTTCTGCGAAAGGTTTCCTGCGATTTCATTCACTGCTTCTGCCTTTGTCTGGGTCTGTGCATTTTCCTGTTTTCCTGTACCGGAATCAGAGGTCTTATTCTCTGCTCCTTCCAGTGTCAGCTTCGACTTTAATACATCTTCAAGAACTGCTGTGCTTTCAGCTGCCGTATTATCCTGTGCTTCTTCCTGCGGCTGTATTTCCTTTGCAACCGGTGCTGCCATGGCAACTGTATTTTCCTGCGTATCAGCCTGCGCTGTATCCACAGTCTGTACTGCTTCTGCCGGAACCGGTGTCAGTTCGCGTCCTGCCTGCACATCTGAAACCAGCTGCTTTGCATAATCAATCACATCAGTCAGGGTTTCTGACAATCCTGCATTTGTAATAATTGCAACTGCATCTTCCACACCGGTCAGTTCTACGACTAAATCCGTAAGATTTGCCGGCTGAAGTAAATCCTGCATGCAAAGCCCAAGATCAGCCATAGCCTTTTCAAATTCTTCATCTGTCACACCCAGCTTTTCCTTTAAAAAGTCTTTGATTTTTTCACCTGCATCTGTCAGCTTGTCACTGTTGTCAGATAACGTAGACCGGGTGTTGTCAGACGTTTTCTTTGCGGTAGAAGCTGCTGTATCGTCCTGTGCGGATACCTGTTTTGTATTCTGCTGTGTGGAAGTGCTTTTCATACCTGATGCAGTCTTTGTCTGTACCATATTCTGCGATGCCTTATTATTGACATTAGAAGACAGGGACTTTGACATAATCTTCTGAAAACTTGCACCACCGGACTTACCTGCTGACGAAAGCTGTGTTAAATCAATGCCTGAAGCTGTGTCTGTGCCTTTAATTGCTGTGCTTATCATCTTTACGCCTCCTTTCAATTCTTTTTTATATAAACTGCCACAACATATGTCATGGCAGATTATACCGTTTTTAATATTCCTACGGATACATAATCTTTGTCATCTTTGCCGCAAAGACTGTATCCATCTCTGCAAGAATTGCTGCACGCTGTTTTGCTGTCATGCACTCTAAAATTTCTGCAACAAGATTGGTATCTCCCGTCATTTCCTGTAAGATTGCCGCAGCATTCTTTGCATCCATCTTTGCATATGCCGCAGCCCAATCCTGTACTTCCTGTTTATGTTCCAGCTGTCTTACGACTTCTGCATACAGTGCGGCTGCATTATCCGCATCAATAGATTCATACCATTTTTTATATTCTGAAATATCAGGCGCATTATCCGTAAAGACAACTTCCCTGTCGAACTCATCCTTTAACTGTTCATAGTACTCCTGATTTTCTTCAAACACCTTTAAACGATCAACCTCTGCCTGTAAATCAGCAATCTGCTGTGCGGATGCATCCCCGGAATTCTGATAAGCGGAAAGCTGGCTTTCCAGTTCTTTGATACGTTCTACTGCCTCTGCGATACTGTTAAATTTGTAACCGGTTTCATCTGCAATTTCTTCACTGCTTGCATCAGGAAGAATCTGATTGATGACCGGAACATTTTTTAAGTACGGTCTTAACATCGTTCCTACACCGCCGACATCCATTTTAATCAACAGTGCAAAGATCACAAGCCATATAATTACAACTACCAGACCAACCAGAAAACTGGTAAGCTTACTCCCTTTGCTTTCCACAGGTTCGCCGTTTTCATCTAATTCTACATTGTCTAAATTAAGCTCTTCCTTTGATTTTTTCCTCGCCATATTTATTCACCTGTTTCCATATTATTATCATTGTAGTTAAAACTTACAAGTTCATCAATTTCTTTCTTTTCCTGTGCATTTAACTCCTGCTTAAATTCCTCAAATGCTTTCTCGCGCAGTTTTTCATAAATCTTGCGCTCCTGCATGGCAAGATTTAGCTTATCCCTTGCCCTGTCAAGATTTTTCTGTGCAATTCGGATACGGACAGCCTGCTGTGTCATCAGTTCTTTCATGACCGCCATCGATTCATTACTCTGCTTTATGCTTGCAATATTTACCCGGTTCATTGCACTCTGCTTGGCTTCATTTTCATACTGTTGTCTTCTTGACGCCAGATGATGCATTTTTTCTTCTTCAGCTGCAAGTCTTGCCGCATTTTCTGCATATTCTGTCTTTGCCTGTGTTTCCAGTCGCAGCTTAATATTCAAAATATTCTGCATTCTGTAAATGAATTTTGCCATGCCCTGCTATCCCTCTATGGTTTTAAGCTTCGTAGTCCTTAAAAATCTCTGACAGCATTGCCAGTTCTTCTTCAAAACTGAATTTTTCATCCGTTGCCTGCCGCAAAAATTCATTTACTGCATCAATCTTTGAAATCGCATAGTCAATATTTTTATTAGAACCACTCTTGTATGCACCAATATTAATTAAATCTTCTGCTTCATTGTAAGTTGCCAGTACATTTTTCAATCTGCCCGCCATCTGTTTATGTTCCTTCGTTGTAATCTGACTCATACATCTTGAAATACTCTGAAGAACATCAATTGCCGGATAATGATTTTTATGTCCCAGCTTTCGTGATAACATAATATGACCATCCAGTATGCTTCGCGCTGTATCTGTAATCGGCTCATTAAAGTCATCACCGTCAACCAGAACGGTATACAGTCCCGTAATAGAACCTTTTGCAGACATTCCTGCCCGTTCCAGAAGTTTTGGCATTTCGCTGTATACACTCGGCGGATATCCTCTTGTTACCGGAGGTTCCCCGGAAGCCAGACCGATTTCCCTTTGTGCCATGGAAAAACGGGTCAGCGAATCCATCATGAGTAAAACATCTTTCCCCTGATCCCTGAAATATTCCGCAATGGCTGTCGCTGTTTTTGCTGCCTTATTACGGATTAAAGCCGGTTTATCAGAGGTCGCCACAACAAGGACACTTCGTTTCATTCCCTCAGGACCTAAATCCCGCTCAACGAACTCCCGCACTTCCCTGCCACGCTCTCCAATCAGTGCGATAACATTAATATCCGCCTTCGTATTTCTTGCAAACATACCAAGCAGGGTACTTTTACCGACACCGCTTCCGGCAAAAATGCCGATTCGCTGTCCTTTACCGACTGTCAACAGACCGTCAACGGCTTTTACACCAAGCGGAAGCACCTGACTGATAATTTCCCTTGACATCGGGTCCGGCGGTGTGCCTCAACGGAATATTCTTCTGTGAGCCCCAGTTCTTCACCATTCATTGGATTGCCCAGTCCGTCAAGTGTATGTCCCAATATGGCATCACCGACTTTTACCGCTAACGGTTTTTCTGTATTTTCCACAATACAGCCCGGTCCGATACCATCTACATTATCAAACGGCATCAAAAGCACTCTGGAATCTTTAAATCCTACAACTTCTGCATACAGATGGGACTCATTATCTGCGGAATGAATCACGCATAAATCATTGAGTTTTGCATCCGGTCCAATGGATTCAATGGTCAATCCGACAATCTTTGAAACCTTGCCCAGCTTATCAAAGTAGGATTTTTGTGTTAAATTATAGTATTTTGCTACATTAAATTCTGCCAAATCCAAATCCCCCAACTTACTACATACAGCTTAATAATTTAATCTGTTTAATGAGATTATGCAGTTCCACATCAAGCTGCAGTTAAAAACTCCTGAATCTGTTTCTATCATACATTCATTCTGCTTTAACGCCATATCCTGCACAATATCAAGATTTACCTCATTGTTCATCGCACAATAGATTTTCCCCTGATTATTGAGTACAAAATTGTAATCATCAGGTGATACCTTAATGCTGTAGCTGTGACTGTTCTCTACATTCTTCAAAACATTGTTAATCAGATGCAGAACAATTTCTTTGTTGTCTTCAGAAACTGTATGTGTCACTTCGGTAAATACTGCCAGCAGTGCTTCAACAATCTGTGGTTCCATATCGTTTCTGCGCTGTTCATAATCTTCTTCCAGCTGTTTTACCAGCTGTGCGTGCTGCTGTTCTAATTCCTGTTTTTTTTTCTGTGAGCTGGCGTTCTGATTCAATCGTTCCCGAATTAAATCCTTCCTTCTTTGCCTCTTCACGAATCTGTCCTGCCTGTGCCTGCGCCTGTGCAGAATTTCT
>ENA-OQIO01000064-OQIO01000064.1-human-gut-metagenome-genome-assembly--contig:-NODE-64-length-46156-cov-3.030090_pt1 | contig 46156 bp, 48 predicted proteins | sample MGYA00242573_ERZ504737 | MGnify/ENA primary metagenome ERZ504737 (study PRJEB26092, sample SAMD00036203) | human gut metagenome | host: Homo sapiens | study: EMG produced TPA metagenomics assembly of...
GTTTTATTTGATAACTTCCATTAGTCTTGTCTAACCGTGGCACTTAAAAAAAGAGGCTTCAAAGCCTATCTTTCGTTTGCAGTGGCAGTGTACCACAGACATTTGTTTTTGGCAAGCAGACATTTTTGTTGCAAACCTGCAACAAACAACGGTATTTTTTACCTGTTTTCTTTAACAATCCCTTTGATTTCCTGCTTTCCCAATTTGTTGCGCAAGTGCAACAAAAAAGTCTTATTGATAAATTTTATTGTTTAAAATGAGATTTTTCCAGACTGTTTTTGCAAAATTCCTACTTTGGTACTAGGAAAATAGAAATTTAAGAGTTGGGCGGCTTTTTTGTTTCAGATAAAATAAGGATTTTCATGAATTTTCTAAATCTTTTTGGATTTTAAGGGATATTAAACAGATGAACCCATAAAAATGTCAAAAAAGTGCCTTTTATACACACCCTCCTGTATACAAAAGACACTTTTCCACTATTTTTTTGATTTTTCCTCTTTACTGCACGGTCTGCTGTGCGGCTTCCACCTTCGTCACTTCATTTAATGACTCGTTTTCATGATATGAAAATGTAACAGTATCGCCTGTATTGTACCGTACAATATCCGCATTATCCGATAACGGCACATCAAAGATACGGGACTGACCCTCTAAGAGTATATAAAAATGCGAATTGCCGTCCAATACCGTCTGCACCATTTTATCGATTCTGCCGGTTATCTGCCTGCTTTCCTTTGGCGTTTCTGCCGCTGTTTCATCTACAATGCCGCTGTCTACCATCAGCTGACGGTAATTTTTCTCACACTCATTGACTGAATCGCCGATTGCAACGGTCTGATACTTCTCGATATTGAGCATGGCATAGGATTTTACCAGTCCCGAGCTGTCCTTTAATGCCATAAAATATGTCGGCTGTCCACCCACATTAATAAGCAGTGGAAATGTTGCCTTGTATCCTAAATGCTGGACCTTTCCCTCTGCCGAAGACATCGCCGAATTTTCCTCTGCACCGGAAATCACATAATAGCGCGTTTCCATTGTCCGCTGGTTCATCAGCACAAAGCCCACATTGGATTTATCCTGTCCGACTGAGGTAATTCCTGTATACACCCACACATCATCGTCCAGTGCAATATAATTGTAGCCGTCTGTCGTTACCAGACAATCCTTCTGGCTTAACACACTGTTAAAATAACCGTGCTTTAACGTACCGTGGTAATCATACAGCGAAATAAGCATATCTGCCGAATACACACGGTCTACCCACTGCGGAACATCTTCCACGGCATAATCCGTCATTTCCCCGGTGACTGCATTACAAAGCACCACCCTGCCAATCGTCACACCGCCAAACAGTCCGATATTATATTTTTTCACCGGACAAATCCAATAAGGTGTACCGCTCTCATCAATTTCAAAGCTGATGTCATCAAACATATAGGTCGGATACGCAAACCTCAGATGTCTGTAAATGTTTCTGCCAAAATGGTCGCTCATCGAATAACGGATTTTCTGCTCCAGACGCACGCATTCCGCTTCCTGTGTCGTCATGTCAATACGGATATACGCAGGAATTCCGTCCCCGTGGTTCGTAAACCATTTAATCAGGCTGCCATACTGAAGCGGTGTCACACGCACCGGCTTATTCTGATAATTAATCTGTGTATACATATCGCTGACTTCAAACTGGGAAACCATATCCACCATTGTTCCCATAACACGGTTGCCTATGGTCGTTGCCGAATCTTTATCCAGCACCGGAATCTGGTCATAGGACACCTCATGAATATCATCAGTAAAGCTTCTGGTTTCCACATTTAACAGTTTCTGGTAAGCCGAAGCATTGACAATTTCAGATGACAGCAGTCCGCCTATTAGAAAAATAACCACCAGTGCCGCTGTAAGTATCGCACATAAATAGAAAAAACGTTCTGCCTTTTTACTCTTAAATTCCGGCTTTGACTGCTTCCACTGTCTGCCCGCCCATTCCTTGTAGTATTCCGTCATTGTCATGCTGCAAAGTCCGACAACACCCGTAAATACCGCCGCCAGCACAATGACAAATATCCAGAAGCCCGGCGCGTGGATATTGATTGGCGGAAGCACCACATAATAATAGACAAATGCAACCAGCAGCACTGCCGCCACTGATAACATCCCTGTAAGTAATTTTGCTTTTTTGCTCATAAATTCCTCTTTTCCTGATATTTTATTTTTCGTCCGCTTTCTATGCTTTTATATTCTTTAAAATTGCATCAAAAATACAGCCTGCCACCTCAAATTTACTCATTTTCGGAAATTCCGTACAGTCCGTCTTTGTAATCATTGTAATGACATTTGTATCTGTCCCGAAGCCTGCTCCGTCTACTTTCAGATTGTTGGCAATCACCATATCCAGATTTTTCTTTTCCAGCTTCTTTCTGGAATTTTCCAGTACATTCTGTGTTTCCATTGAAAATCCGCACAAAAACGGTTTGTTTTCCATCGCTCCGAGCGTTCCGATAATATCCTTTGTCCGCTCTAAGGCAATGCTCATCTCTCCATCGCTTTTCTTGATTTTTTCATCACTGACTGATGCCGGTCTGTAATCCGCAACTGCTGCCGCTTTTACAATAATGTCTGATTCCTTTGCCGCCTCTGTAACCGCTTCATACATATCCTGTGCCGATGTAATATGCACCATTTTAACAAACGGCACGTCAGGAAGGTTTGTCGGACCTGCAATCAGTGTCACCTCTGCCCGCGCAGCATCGCATTTTTCGCCAGCGCATATCCCATTTTTCCTGTTGAATGGTTGGAAATGTAGCGCACCGGGTCAATCGCTTCCTGTGTCGGACCTGCGGTAATGCACACACGGTATCCTTTCATATCCTTTGTCAGAGCAATATCGCGTAAAATGTATTCAAGCAGTTCAGACGGCTCCGGCATTTTCCCCGCACCTGTATCACCGCACGCAAGATACCCGCTTGCCGGTTCTAACACTTCGATGCCAAACCTTCTTAACTTTGCAATATTATCCTGTAGAATCGGATTGTAATACATGTTGGTATTCATTGCCGGAACGACAATTTTTTTGCATGTACACGCCATAAATGTCGTTGTCAGCATATCATCTGCAATTCCCGATGCCAGCTTGCCAATCACGTTGCACTCGCCGGTGCAATCATCACAATATCCGCCTTTTTTGCAAGGGATACATGCTCTACCTGAAACTGGAAATTTCTATCAAATGTATCGACAACACATTTATTACCGGTTAAGGATTCAAATGTAATCGGATTGATAAAATTGGTCGCATTCTGTGTCATCATGACATCTACATTACATTCCAGCTTTTTTAAGCTGCTGGCAAGTGTCGCAATTTTATACGCTGCAATACTGCCGGTTACGCCAAGCAGTACGTTTTTCCCTTTTAACATAGTCCTCTCCTATTCCACATTTTTATCGTAAATGATTTTTAAACCTTTTAAAAGTAGTTTATCATCTAATATAATTTCATTGTGGCAGTATGGCACGATCACCCTTGCCAGTCCGCCGGTTGCAATGACTTTGACCTGTTCCTGTTCTGCACCCGTCATTTTGCACAGTTCTTCACGGATTCTGTCAACCATGCCGTCGATACAGCTTGCATTCCCGTAAACCGCACCGCTCTGCATACACGCAATCGTATTCTTTCCAATCACGGATTTTGGAGCTTCCAGACTGATTCGCGGAAGCTGTGCCGTCCGGGATACCAGTGAATCCACCGATACGCGGATACCCGGAAGAATCGCACCTCCCACATAATTTTTCTTGTCGTCAACCGCACTGATGGTCGTTGCCGTTCCCACATCAATAATCAGCACCGGTGCACCATATTCGTGAATAGCCGCAACTGCATCTACAACCATATCCGTACCGACCTGCTTTGGCTGGTCCATTAACAGATTCAATCCCGTCTTCACACCCGGTCCTACAATTAACGCGTAATGCCGATGATTTTTTCAACTGCCGACTTGATAACGTTTACAAGCTGCGGTACGACCGATGAAATGATTGCACCGTGAATCTGTTCACTTTCAATATTATATAACTCCAAAACGGTCTTAAAACCGATTGCATATTCTAATTCCGTCTTTGAATAATCCGTGCAGAGCCGTTCCTCAAAATAAATCTTTTCATCGTCTACACAGCCGATTACAATATTGGTATTCCCCATATCAATCGCAAGAATCATGCCTTTTTGATTTTGTCTTTTCATTTTCTTCTTCCTTTTGTTTTATTTCTTAAAATATTAACATTTCTGTTACCGTCTGATATGAAGCAGTGCTTTTCCGATTGCCGCAGTCAGCACCGCCGCCACAATCGCTTCCGGTACGCCCTGTGTTCCGATCACACCAAGAATCACACCATACAGGGCATCTGTGGCAATTCCCTTTGCATTGGCATAACTGCTTCCAAACAAAAAGTAAATGCCGTTCATAACGAGCAGTGTATTCGTAAGTGCTCCTGCCGCACCGGCTGCCGCCAGTGCAGCAGCACTGCCTTTTCCGTCGTTTTTCTTCTTCTTTACAAGCTTTACAATCCCTGTATATACATAATATGCCACAACGCCAATCAGAATTCGCGGCACAAAGCAGATCATCAGACTCTTAAAATTTCCATGCACATTTCCAAGGCTGTAAAACGGTGAAAATACGAAAGAAGTCAGGTTCGGGTTAAATGTGTTGTTAATCATGCTGGTCAGTCCGAAAATACCGCCTAAAAATGCACCGCGCGCCGGTCCTAACAGTATCGCTCCGATAATAACCGGAATGTGGATAATTGTTGCATTCATAAATCCCAGCGGGATATAGCCTAAATACGGCACAAACGACATTGCAAGAATAATTGCCACAAACACTGCCGTTGTTACCATATCTTTTGTTTTTGTCGTTGATGTACTCATCTTTTTCTCCATTTCCTTTTTACATCATCTTTTCATGCTCTTTATCCGTGCCTTTACTTCCGGCGCCGGATTTCTGGATTCACAGATTTTAGACAGTGCCTTATTATATGTAAAATCATCCATGCCGGATTTTATAAGAAACCGCATGGTCTGTGCCGGAAACATGACAAAACATTCCGCCGTCAGCCACGCCGCCGCCATTTGTGCATAATACCCCTGTGTAAACGGTCTGTCAAGCACTGAAAAATTTTTTCCAGATATGGATTGCCTGAATCCTCCGGCTGTCATTCTGTGCCTGTTTTTTTGATTTCCATGCAATATTCTGCATAATATCCGCCTCTGTAATCACGCGCCTGCGGAGGATTTTTCTGCCCGCATCGTCCCATTTTAAAAACTGCGACAGCAATAAGACCAAAGACAGGCGCACTTCAAATTCTTTTTGGGAAGCTAAAAAGGATTGTAAATGTTCCCACCATTCTTCCCGGTATGCTAAAACAATTGTCATGCTGTTACAAAAGCTGTCGCACACCGACCAGTTATCAACAAACGGCACAAATTTATCAAACATCCGCATTGCTTCTTCATTGTCCTGCTCTTTTGCCGTGCCGTAACCAATCAGCATACCGCGCAGCATGGCTTCTTCAAAATAAACATCGTCTGCGCCGTCTGTTTGTATGAGTTCTTTCCATTCTTTATTTTTTACAAATTCCTGCGCCATTTTTCTAAGTGCCGGAAGCCGCACACCTAACAGCGGCTTACATTCGGGAATCAGACTTTTGGAAAAACTCCCGTACTGTGCATCTGCCATCAAAAGCAGGCGTGTCCTTATCTCCTGTGTCATAGTCTCCTCATTCTTTCAACTTTTACATCATCATATCATATTTATCTGTATTTTCATATGGAAATTTCACATCAAATGTACTAAAATGTTATTGTAATTTCAGGAATTACAGCCTGATGGAAAAAAACATTACAATAAATTCATTTAGAAATGGGGACAATTATGAAAACTGGAATTGTATTTGAAGGCGGCGCGTTCCGCACAATTTTTTCCTGCGGTGTTATGGATGCATTTTTAGATCGGGATATTATGCCGGACTATATGATTGGTGTATCTGCCGGCGCAGCCTACGGTGTTTCCTACGCTTCCAGACAAAAAAGAAGAAATTTACAGATTCTTTTAGATTACCGTGACGATAAACGCTACATGAGTATGCACAATATGACCGATAAGACAAACCGAAGTGTCTATGGACTGGAATTTGCCTATGACACGATTCCGAATAAACTGGTTCCGTTTGACTACGATACCTTTAATGCGTGGGGCGGCGAATTTTACGCAGTCGTTACCAATGTTTTAACCGGAAAACCGGAATATATGCGCTATACAACCGAGGACCGCACCAACAAACTGCTTCAGGCAACCTGTGCGCTCCCTGCCCTTTTCCCATATATTTACTTAAATGATACTCCGTACTTAGACGGCGGATTAAGCGATTCGATTCCGTATGAGCGGGCTTTCGCGGACGGCTGTGACCGCGTCGTTGTCGTCTTAACCCGCCAGAAGGGATACAAAAAGAAAACCAGCGCCACCACAAAGGCTCTGGCGCATGCTTTCTGGAAATATCCAGCACTCGGAAAAGACCTCCTTTCCCGTGCTGACTGCTACAACCGCTCTTTAAAGAAGCTCGAACAGCTTGAAAAGGAAAAGAAGGTCATTGTAATCCGTCCGGATAACACCGACGGCTTTTCACGTCTGGAAAAAGACAAGGAGAAAATCAAAGCCTTATACCATGACGGCTACACAAAGGGTCTGTTATTCTCCGATAAAGTGAAAGAATTTTACACCAAATAAATCTTTTAATACACCGAAATATTCGCGTACTCTGTAATTTAAAAACAATACTTCATCTGACCGCGCCGCAATCGTGCTGACATTATGAAAACCCTTCGCACGGACAAGCATTCCGGCACGGAACAGATGAAAGTCATTGGAAACCACCCCGATTTTCGCATTTTTATCCGGAATAAAACGTGCCGAATAGGCAATGTTTTTTTCCGTATCCGTGGACTGAGCTTCCATAAAAATCCGTGAAGCTTCTATGCCATGTGCGCACAGATAGTCTTTCATCGCCTGTGCTTCGGATATATCCTCTCCCGGTCCCTGACCGCCCGATACGATAATACGTATTGTTTTGTTTTGGATATTATCTTTACTATGTTTTCATTCTGTTCCACATATTCCAGTGCCGCATCAATCTGTAGCGAAGTGACTTTGTAATTTCGTGCCCCCGCACACGGCAGCCTAAAATCAGCAGATATTCACAGTCCGGTTCCGGTTTCTGCTTCATCTGCACGGTTATTAATGCCTGAACCAGACAAAATGAGCTGATAAGTATTAATAAACCTGCCGCAGACAGCACATTTATCCACATTGGAAGTATGAGTATACCTTTGTTCTGTGCATAACGCACCGCAAAAATCCCTGCAAAAAAAACTGCCGTTACCGGCCATATCGTAATAAAAGATGATGCAAAGCCCGCATATGCCACGCAGCAGACATAATAAACCAGACAAAATACCGCAGGTACCAGCCATATATAATACAATTTATACATATTAATCCTCATTTCTGAGCAACTTGTTGCGATGAGACGATGAGAAATTCACGTAGGAGATTTCTCATCTGCCAACATCGCTTTTTTGTGTTTCCCATTTATTATAATAACCCCGCCATCCTCTTGTCAAACCACTTATTTTGTAGTACATTGAAGTAATAGTAATTTGTGCCGTGAACGCCGCAGATTACTGACAAATTTGCGTTCTCAGAATGGAGATAAGTATGTTTCGTTTTAATGCAGATGTAACACCGACCGACTGTGAACCGGGTGTTACCAGAAAAATTTTATGTTATTCCGACGAACTGATGATGTGTGAAATTACATTTAAAAAAGGCTCTAAAGGAAATTTCCACCACCATGAACATTTGCAGATTACTTACGTTGCAGAAGGCAGCTTTGAATTTACAATTGGCGGTGAGACCAAGGTTGTGAAAAAAGGCGACAGCGTCTATATGCCTTCCAACGTCGAACACGGTGTTACTGCCCTTGAAGACGGCAAGCTGGTCGACGTCTTTAATCCGATGCGTCAGGACTTTTTAAAATAAGACGGTTAAACAGGGCTGTTTTATCCCCCGTCAGACAAAAAATGCCGCAGGCACATATTTCATTATAAATATGTGCCTGCGGCGGCTTTCTTATCCCCTGATATCTTACATATTAATTTTGTGCATCAGTTCCAGCTTCATATAGTAGCTGATACCCAGACAGTTGATGATAACACCAGATGCGCCGAGTTCTTCCACGAGATTTACCAGTTCGTCATACTGATAAAGCATATTCTCATGATGTCCTTCGTAGCATTTATCCATTTCAAAACCGTCCGTGAATGCCGGAATGGCAATCACACGCTCGCCTTCTTCCTTATCCTGAATCCGGTCTGTCAGATCAATAAACGGATGTGAAATCTCAACCATGTCTTCAGTTTCCTCTTTGATACAAGGAACCATATATTCTGCATGTACCATTGTGCGGATCATCGCATCTTCACGCTTCTTCAATATCTCCTCACGGCCTGCATCTGCTGCTGTATTTTTACGGAATTCCTGAAAGAATTCAATCATTGCACGCTGCAGCCCCGGATTGGTCATGTATTCTTCATTGAAGAAATCCTCAAAGCTGTATAAAGCTTCCTTGGCAACAACAAACGGTTCGCCCTTTCCGTCTGTAAAGCGGATTTTTTCATAGCCGTTGCGGTACATATGCGCCACTTCATTTCTGAAATCTGACGGTGTCACACTTTCCAGTGCCACCTGATACCCGGCTGTATTCAGCTTCTTTTCAAACTCCGCATGATTTGCATAATCATATAATACGAACAAATCACCGTCAATCATGTACGGATAGCCTGTGTTGTCACTGTAAACCACCCATAAATGCTCTGCATTCTTAATTTTATCCAGTATCAACGGATAATAGTTATGAATCATCTGGCTGAAAAATCCCGCATCATTGATATTATTGTCATTCTGTGCCTTAGCCACACAATCCGGCAGCATCTTGGTCAGCACTTCAATACTTTCAGTAACTGAAATCTTTTCTAACATCGCCGCGCCGTAATCTTCATCATTAATAATATGTCTTAATATATCCTGTGCCCGTCTTGCATCCATTGTCCTTGTTCCTTCCCTGCAAAATGTCGTTTCCTGTATCTGTACAGGAACAAAATACTGTTTAAAGTGTATCATATTCACCTTGAAAATGCAACGCTGTTTCACGCATATGACCGCTTTTACGTATATCCTGCGCAAACAAAAAGCACCCGGCAAAAGAAATTTTTAAAATCTCCTCTGCCGGATACTTTATTTTTGTGATGCCGGGGCAACTACCCCCGGTATCTTACTTTCTGTTATCAATGGTTGCAATATCAACAATTGTAAGGTCTTTGTTGTTAAACGCATGCTCTAAGCTTGAAATCAGCGCGTGAGCTGTATCAAGGCTTGTCAGGCAGTGTACACCTGTTTCAATCGCATAACGTCTGATTAAGAAGCCGTCTCCGGCTCTTTCGATACCATTTTCCGGTGTATCAATTACAAGGTCAATCTTATGCTCTAAGATTAAATCTAAAAGTGTAGGTGCTTCCTGACCAATCTTGTTGACCTGAATTGCATTGACACCATGCTCCTTTAATACTTTGGCTGTACCGCGGGAAGCGTAAATCTTGTAGCCCAGCTTTTCAAAACGTTGTGCAATATCCACACCATCTTCCTTATCTGCATCGCAGAGTGTCATGATAATCTGCTTATGCTTTGGAAGATTGATTCCTGCACCCTGGAATGCCTTATACAATGCTTCATCAAAGTCTTTTGAAATACCAAGCACTCACCTGTAGACTTCATTTCCGGTCCAAGCTGATATCCGCGCCTCTGATTTTTTCAAAGGAGAATACCGGCATCTTGATTGCATAGTAATCTGACTTCTTCTGTAAGCCCGGTTCATATCCTAAATCTGTAATTTTACTTCCTGTAATAACCTTTGTTGCAAGCTGTACAATCGGAATACCGGTTACCTTGCTGATATACGGTACAGTACGGCTTGAACGCGGATTGACTTCAATGACATAAACCTGATCATTGTATACGATAAACTGAATGTTAATCATACCCTTTACATGCAGGGAACGTGCCAGCTTTTCTGTATAATCAACAATCATATCCGTAATTCTAGGTGTCAGTGACTTCGCCGGATATACGGAAATACTGTCACCTGAGTGAATACCGGCTCTTTCGATATGTTCCATAATACCCGGAATCAGGATATTTTCACCATCGCATACCGCATCAACTTCAATTTCCTTACCCATAAGGTACTTATCAACAAGAATCGGGTGATCCTGCTTAATTCTGTTGATGATATTCATAAATTCAACAACGTCTTCATCGGATACGGCAATCTGCATGCCCTGTCCGCCGAGCACGTAAGAAGGTCTTACAAGTACCGGATAGCCTAATTCATTGGCTGCCTTTAATGCTTCTTCTACGGTAAATACGGTCTGACCCTTGGCTCTTGGAATACCGCACTGCTCTAAGATTTCGTCGAATAACTCTCTGTCCTCCGCAGCATCGACATCTTCAGCCTTTGTACCGAAAATCGGCACGCCCATCTTCATCAGGCTTTCTGTCAGCTTAATTGCTGTCTGACCGCCAAACTGCACAACAGCGCCGTCCGGCTTTTCAAAATCAACAATATTCTGGACATCTTCCGGTGTCAGCGGCTCAAAATACAGCTTATCGGCAATATCAAAGTCCGTTGAAACTGTTTCAGGGTTGTTGTTTACAATAATCGTTTCATAGCCTTCCTTCTTGAAGGACCATGTACAGTGCACAGAACAGAAGTCAAATTCAATACCCTGACCGATACGGATTGGACCGGAACCTAATACGAGTACCTTCTTCTTATCCTTTGTTTCAACCGCTTCATTTTCACTGCCGAATACTGAATAATAATACGGTGTTTCTGCCGCAAATTCTGCCGCACAGGTATCAACCATCTTAAATGCCGCATGAATTCCATATTCGTCACGCAGTGCCTTAACCTCTGCTTCTGTCTTTCCTGTCAGTTCACCGATAACGTTATCCGGGAATTCGATTCTCTTTGCTTCTGTGAGCAGTTCTTTTGTTAAAGGACCTCTCTTTAAAGCATTTTCCATATCGACAATAATCTGTAATTTATCAATAAACCATAAGTCAATCTTTGAAATCTCATGCATCTTGGCTGCCGGAATATGTCTTCTTAAACCTTCTGCAATCTTCCAGATTCTTCTGTCATCAACAACAGCCAGCTCTTCTAAAAGTTCTTCGTCTGTCAGCTTTGTAAAGTCATACGACATCAGACTGTCAACGTGCTGCTCCAGAGAACGGATTGCCTTCATCAGACCGCCTTCAAAGTTATTGGCAATACTCATAACTTCACCGGTTGCCTTCATCTGAGTTGTCAGTGTTCTCTTTGCAGAGATAAATTTATCAAACGGAAGACGCGGCATCTTTACAACACAGTAATCCAGTGCCGGCTCAAAGCTTGCATAAGTCTTTCCTGTAATGGCATTCTTAATTTCATCCAGTGTGTAGCCTAATGCAATCTTAGCTGCTACCTTTGCAATCGGATAACCGGTTGCCTTGGAAGCCAGTGCTGAAGAACGGCTTACACGCGGATTTACTTCGATTACACAGTATTCAAAGCTGTCCGGATTTAAGGCATACTGTACGTTACAGCCGCCTGTGATACCCAGTTCGTCAATAATATTTAAAGCAGATGTACGAAGCATCTGATATTCTTTGTCGGAAAGTGTCTGTGACGGTGCAACTACGATACTATCACCGGTATGCACGCCGACAGGGTCAATATTTTCCATGTTACATACAGTAATGCAGTTGCCGTTACCATCGCGCATTACTTCGTATTCGATTTCCTTCCAGCCTGCGATGCAGCGTTCTACTAAAACTTCACCGACACGTGAAAGTCTTAAACCGTTTTCAAGGATTTCCCTTAATTCCATAACGTTGTGTGCGATACCGCCGCCGCTGCCGCCCAGTGTATATGCCGGACGCAGTACAACCGGATAACCGATTTTAGCTGCAAATGCTTCACCGTCTTCTACATTATTAACAACTAAGGAAGCCGCACAAGGTTCACCGATTTTTTCCATGGTTTCCTTAAACATTAAACGATCTTCCGCTTTCTTAATTGTCAGCGCTGTTGTACCGATTAACTTCACATTGTGTTCTTCCAAAAAGTCCGTTTCGGCAATTTCCATGGCAAGATTTAATCCTGCCTGTCCGCCCAGTGTCGGAAGAATGCTGTCCGGCTTTTCCTTTAAAATAATCTGCTCTAACGCTTTAACAGTCAGTGGTTCGATATAAACTTCATCAGCAATATCCTTGTCTGTCATAATGGTTGCCGGATTGGAGTTTACTAAAACAACCTCGATTCCTTCCTCTTTTAAAGAACGGCAAGCCTGTGTACCTGCGTAGTCAAATTCAGCTGCCTGTCCAATAATAATCGGTCCTGAACCAATTACCAATACTTTTTTAATATTCGGATTCTTTGGCATTTTTTAGTCCTCCTTCTTCATCATCTCAATAAATCTGTCAAAAAGATACGCTGTATCCTGTGGTCCTGCACATGCTTCCGGATGGAACTGTACAGTAAAAATATTCTTTCCGATATATTCAAGACCTTCATTGGTCTTATCGTTGACATTTTCAAAAGCCGGTTTTGCGACTGCCGGATTAAGTGTCGTTTCATCTACGACATAACCGTGATTCTGTGAAGAAATGTAAACCTTTCCTGTCTGTAAATCCTTTACCGGATGATTTGCACCTCTGTGTCCGTATTTTAATTTATGCGTATCTGCACCTGTTGCAAGTGCCATCAGCTGATGTCCCAGACAAATTGCAAAAATCGGGACATTGCTGTCATAGAGTTTTTTAATTTCTGCAATTTCAAATTCACATTCCTTTGGATCGCCAGGGCCGTTAGAAAGCATGATTCCATCCGGATTCGTGCTTAAGATTTCCTCTGCCGTTGTACGTGCCGGATAAATTGTAACTTCGCAGCCTCTTGAATTTAAGGACTTTGCGATATTGTTCTTTGCGCCAAAATCCATCAGCGCAACCTTATATCCCTTGCCCGGCAGGACTTTCTTTTCTTTACATGTTACTTTATCAACGACGCCCTTTACAGAGTATGCCTTAATCTTTGGCAGAACTTCATCAAGATTATAATTCTCATTTGTCGTAATCATACCGTTCATTGTACCTTTTTCACGCAAAATCTTTGTCAGCGCTCTGGTATCGATTCCACTGATACCCGGTATATCATTGTCTGCAAGGAATTTCTGGATAGGGTCTTCACATCGGAAGTTACTCGGCATTCTGGAAAGTTCTCGGACAATATATCCATCCGGCCATGCTTTTAAAGACTCCATATCTTTATAACATACGCCATAGTTTCCAATTAAAGGATATGTCATGGTTACTGCCTGTCCTGCATAAGAAGGGTCTGTCAGTACCTCCAGATATCCTGTCATTGATGTGTTGAAGACAATCTCGCTGATTACTTCGCGGGTAGAACCAATACTCGTTCCATTAAACACTGTTCCATCTTCAAGAATTAAAAATGCTTTCATGAATGCCACCTAATTTCCTTTCGTATTATTAAATTTTGCTACTTTTGCGCAAAAGACACAAAAATGTCTTTTTTTCTCAAATTTAATAAATTTTATCACACTATAACCTTTATTTCAAGAGGTAATTTCCAGTTGCCCGATATATTTCCATGTTTCACCGCCGTCCGATGACTGATATTTCGCCGCTGTTTTACCACTGTTATACACACCGTTGCTGCCCTGTGTCAGATAAACGGTAATCATGCCCTGATCATCTACCACCGGCACCAGTGCCTCTTTATAAACGTCACTCCACGAAAGTTTTGATGCCGTTGTTTCTTCCTCGGCTTTTGTTTCCTGCTGCGTGCTGTCACTTTCCGTTGTCTGCGCATTTGCCGCCGTGCTGTCTAACTCCTGCGGGTCCAGTGTCACTTTTGAAAACGTCTTTCCGAGGTCTTTTGTCATATACAGGTTACTGTCCATGCCATCTACATAGTTATAGCAGAAAAATCCTGTATCTGCATCTGCAAAGACCACGCCCTTTAATACATTTAATGCCGGTCCGCTGCCTATCATTATCCAGCTTTCACCGCCGTTTGTTGTTGTATAAATACGCGATGCCTGCTGACTGCCATTCTTACCGTAACCGATAACGATTACGCCTGTCATTTCATCAAAAAACTTTACATAGTAATAATTGGCATCATAAATCGTATCAATTTCACTCGTAACCCAGTTACTGCCTTTATCATTGGAAAACAACAACGTCAGGGGTACCCTGCCGTTTTCTGCATTTTTGCCGCCGTAAAGAAACGCTGCTTTATTCGTGTCTAACTGCCAGCTTCCATCCATAAGCTGTGTGGATGAATTTTCCACAAGCGGCAGATTCGTACAGTCTACCGGAACATTGACATATTTTGCACCACCGTCATATGTAATCTGTAACGTATTTTCTTTAATTTCATACTTTGTAAGCGTATTGGAAGAAGCCGCCGTTGCCGATTCCGAGCCGCCGGTTACGCTGTCTTTTAAGCTTTCATTATACTGTGAAATACCGTATTCTTCCGGTGTCACAATATTCTCCACATAAATCGTTGCCGTACCGTCATAGTGGTTGTCCAGTGCAAATGTCACAACCCATTCAAATTCCATTCTGCCGTTGTCAAGCACACCGTCCCACGACTGGAAATACTCCGACGTACTATCCTTTAAAACTGCCGAAAAGCTGATAAGCACCGTGCCGGTTTCACGGTCAAGCACTTTGGAATCCTTACATGAAACCTTTCGCAGTGCCTTTGACCACGGCAGATACTTCTGGGTAAACTGTCCCGTAAACTGTGTCAGCCAGATGTCTGCCATTTTACTTAACTGCGGCGTTTCAAATTCCTGATATTCGCTTTTCTCACCTTCATTATACGCTTCATCCAGTACATTTCCGTCACTGTCTATCCGAACAGAAAATGTATAACGGGATTTTAACTCAATCCGGCTTCCCTGTCTGCTCTTATAATTGGAATGAACAATGAACACAATAACAAGACACAACAGTCCCGCAAGTGCAAGCTTTGCCAGCATCATTACCGGTGATTTACTAAATTTAATTTTCATCCTGTCCACTCCTATCCTAATGACTGATTCACTCCGTTACATTTCTTAATTTTTACAATATACACGCCATCTCTGCCGCTTGTCCGGGCTTTCTTATACTTCTCTTTTAATATGCAGCGCCTCCTGCATAATTTTTCTGTAAGATGGATAATCCCATAAATAATACACTGAAAACACACCGATAAACAGTGCTGCCACTACAAAAACCGGATGAATGAAAAACAGCCAGTCTGAACTGATCTGCCGCTTTAACAGCGGCATACCGTATGCCACAAAAACACTGAGTGCAATCACCGTTCCGTTAAAAGCATTTCTATTGTTATACATCGACTGCATCTGGTCAAAACAAAGCACCGCTATCATCTCACCTGCCGGACGGATACACATCGTCACAAGGCTTAACAGCAGGCTGTGTACAAACGATACACCAAATAAATTTAAAATAATCGTGAAATACACAAAATCTGTGACCATTTTAACTGCCAGCCTGCCAAGGAAATTCATATACGGACTTACCAGCACCACGCGCACCATCAGATAATCCCTGTCACCCATGGCAAGCAGTGTATTGTTGGCAAGGCTTCCGCAAATCGTAGACAGCATAAAAAACATAAACAATACCGCAGATTCTTTGTGATCACGGATTAATGGATTAAACTGTGCCATAAACAGATACGGCAAATAAATAAAAACTGCCACGTATAAATATTTCTTAATAAACTGCACAATCATTCTCACAAACACTGCCATGACACCAATGGTCATGCGCTTCTTTGAATTTCTCTTATGAATCACCTGATTGCTGATATATTCTCCCACCAGCGGCATTTTTGTCAGAATTTCCAGACTTCTGTTCGTGCCTTCGTGAAAACTCAAAATTTTTTCTGCAAACATTTTTTTAAAGATTTCCATGATCTGCCTCCCCGATAATATCCAGTACCGCTCTGCGCAGTTCCTGTACCTGTAAGGTTTCTGACGGCACAACCTCAAATCTGCATTATGCAGCAGCAGAATCTCATTTGAAATCTGTTTGGCAATTTCAAGCAGTCCCGTGGATATTAATATAATATGGTTTTCTTTTACCGTCTGCAATACCTGCAAAAAGGTACGGATATAATTCTCACTGCAATAGTCAAACGGCTCATCAAATAATATAACATAGGGCTTCTGCACTAAAAATGCGGCAAGCTGCACACGTTTTTTTATCTTCAAAACTCAGTTCACAAATCAGCGTATCCTTGGCATTTTCTTCCATGCCGACTTTATCAAGAAATTTCGTCTGCCGGAACGGGTACATTTTTTAAATCACACAAAAAATGAATATATTCATATGCCGTTATGTACATCGGCAGGATGCTCTGTTTTGCTGCATGGAAAATGGTTGTCTTTTCCTTTGTTGCAATTTCTCCCGCATCGACCGGCAAATCCCCTGACAGGCAGTCAAACAATGTTGTCCTGCCGGAACCGATACCACCCAGGACCGGATACACCCTTCCTTCTTCAAATGTATAATCAATATCAGAAAGTACTTCTGTTTTTTTATTATAGGATTTTTTCAGATGATGAATCTGTAACATATCATTTCTCCAATCCTGCCAGCTTTTTTACAGTCTGCATATGTACTTTATTATATTACATATTTATGGCATTTGTAAATTGGTATTTATAAATCTGTGAATCGCCCGTGCAAAGATTTCTGTTAAGATTTTTTTTAGAATTGTCTGCTTGTTTTGATAAGATTTATATTTTACAATTGTTTTACTGCCTGCAACATGGTATAATTTATTAATCTATGGATTAAAATAATACTACACGATGAGTAAAATACGATTCTGTGTCAATGCGCACCTGACACGTTTTCGTTTTCTGCCATTTTAGGAGCCGGTATGTGCTTTTGGCCTGCACAAAAAACGCTCCTCTTTATATGGCAGGATTTGTGCGCAGAAATGAGGATTCTTATGAATTTTTTGAAAAAAAACTGGCGGCTGTGTTTCGGCTGTTATATCTTTATATACCTGCCGTGGTTTTTTCTACCTTGAAAAAAAGATTACCATGGAAACACCGAACCTGCACATTATCAACAATGCCATTGATGACATGATCCCATTTTGTGTGTATTTTATCATTCCGTATATGCTGTGGTTTATCTATGTCATCGGTGCCTGTATTTATATGCTGTTTAAAGCATCCGATACAGAATTTTTGCGTTTCGCATTATGCCTGACAATCGGCATGTCCGTATCCTTACTGATTTGCATGATTTATCCGAGCGGTCTGACACTGCGCCCGGATGACGTACCGGACAACTTTTTCGGCATGCTGCTGAATACGATTTATGCCAGTGATACACCGACCAATGTATTCCCAAGTATCCACGTATACAACTCCCTTGCCGTCCACATCGCACTGCACCGGAGCGAATGGTTTCAAAAGCATAAGGCATTTGACATTGCTTCATTGATTCTTTGTGTATCCATCTGCATGTCAACTGTGCTTTTAAAACAGCACTCCATTACAGATGTTATCGGCGCTTCAATTTTAATGGCAGTGATGTACACCCTCGTGTACGCCACCGACTACAGCCGCCTTTTAAAAAAAAGCCGCAGTAAAGAAATTGAAGTACAGTAAATTTAAAAAACAGCCACTTGAAGTTCTCCGTCAGAAGGGTTTCATTACAGGAAAATAAGCCGAAGTTAAGTAACACGTTGAGGCGTTTTTCCTGTAATGAAACCACTGTCCGATAGTCCATTCAAGCAGCTGTTTTTTGTTTTTATTCATCGAAAATGCTTACGATTTCGCCGTCTAAGATTCTATTCATGTTCTTTACGGCGCAGAAGTTACCGCACATGGAGCAGGTATCTTCCTTTTCCGGTCTTGCGGATTCTCTGTATCTTCTTGCTTTTTCAGGGTCGATTGCCAGATCAAACATTTCTTCCCAATCCAGCTTCTTTCTTGCCGTACTCATCTTTTATCCCAGTCGGATGCCCCCGGAATACCTTTGGCAATATCGGCTGCATGGGCTGCGATTTTTAGCAGCAATAATCCCTTCCTTTACATCATTTAAGTCCGGTAAGCGCAAATGCTCTGCCGGTGTTACATAGCATAAAAAGGATGCGCCGTAAGTTGCCGCAACCGCACCACCGATAGCCGATGTAATATGGTCATAGCCAGGTGCAATATCTGTCACAAGCGGGCCTAATACGTAAAACGGCGCGCCCTTGCAGATGGTCTTCTGGATTTCCATGTTTGCCTGAATCTGGTTCAGCGGCATATGTCCCGGTCCTTCAATCATAACCTGTACATCCTTTTCCCATGCACGTTTTGTCAGTTCACCAAGTGTTACCAGTTCTTCAATCTGTGAAATATCAGAAGCATCTTCGATACAGCCCGGTCTGCATGCATCACCAAGACTTATGGTGACATCGTACTTGCGGCAGATGTCTAGTACCCAGTCATAATTTTCATAAAATGGATTTTCTTTTCCTGTCATTTCCATCCATGCAAAAATGATAGAACCGCCCCTGGATACAATGTTGGTAAGGCGCTTTGCATCCTTAAAACGCTTTGCAGTGCTCTTATTGATACCACAGTGAATTGTCAGGAAATCCACACCATCTTTTGCGTGCATTTCAACAATTGAAAGCCATTCTTCGGTTGTAATATCCTTTAACGGTTTGTGGTAATATACCACCGCATCATAAATAGGAACTGTTCCTATTGTTGCCGGACACTCTGCGGTCAGCTTTCTTCTGAACTTCTGTGTATCGCCGAAAGAACTTAAATCCATAATAGCCTCTGCGCCCATGGCTACGGCTTCGTTCACCTTTTCCATTTCCATATCCAGGTCTACACAGTCCCTTGATGTACCCAGATTGACATTAATCTTTGTCTTTAAGGCAGAACCGATACCATTCGGGCTTAATGCCTGATGATTCTTATTGGCAGGAATAATCACCTGTCCCTTTGCAATCAGTTCTCTTAATTTTTCAACGCCCATATTTTCTTTTGCTGCAACAATTTCCATTTCAGGGGTGACAATCCCCTGTCTTGCAGCATCCATCTGTGTCGTATAACTCACAACAGCCTCCATTCCTGTACCTTGTACATGCTGATTTTTTCCGTGGGAGATATATCGCTGGGTTTATCCATATTATCATTATTATGGTTTAAATATTTCACTTACTGTTATGTAAAATAGGGAACTTTTTCCGAAATTTCCTGATAGTCCTAAAGAATGCGCTATTTTCCGACAGCATATCCTCCATCTTAAAAGATACGGTATTCTGTCATAAAAAAAGAACTCCCTACGGTGGCATTATCCACATCAGGTAACGGGTCGGATACGATTCCCTCTCAGCAGTACCGCGCTTTCGCCGCGGTCCTTTTGCTCCCCGGAAAATATTAACTTTATTATAACATTGTCTGACAAGAAGTCAATTTAAAACTTTTTAAAAACATCCGCTTCTGCCTTTAAGCTTTCCACGGTTTCCTTACTGCTGCCCATCTGTTCATTGATGGTGTGCATATCTTCTACCAGTGAACCGGTACTCATCGCGGAGCTTGTAACCGCATTGGCACTTTCTTCTACTGCTTTTGCAATACCCTCAATGGACTCTACAACATTATTCATAATATTCTTTAAGTTTTCTGTCTTTTCCGTAAATTCATTCATCACTTCACTGACATAGCTTGCATCTTCATTGTACTGTTCTCCGGAATCCACATATGTACCGTAATCCGGCAGCACCGTTTCTTCTATAAATGCTATCATCGCATTTGAATTATCGATTAATGCATGAACCGCCTTTGTAACATGTTCATTAATTGCCTGGATATTATTTGCCGTATCCCGGCTTGAATCTGCCAATTGACGAATTTCATCCGCAACTACCGCAAAGCCTTTTCCGGCATCGCCTGCCCTTGCAGCTTCAATCGATGCATTTAATGCAAGCAGATTGGTCTGGCTTGAAATATTTAAAATCTCGCCTGTCAGTTCATTGACCTTTTCTACACTGCGGCTTTCTTCTATCGCCTGCTTTAATGTACCGACGATATTTCCAACCATTGCATCAGTCTGTGTCTTATTCTCATTGGCATTTTTAGCCAGCGTATCTGCACGCTCCTGCATTTCTTTAGAGTATGTATTCATCTGCCCGGTTCTGTCAGCAATATCAGCGACCTCCCGGCTGATGGATTCTGTATTTTCCGTTACCGTCTGAACAGTGGCTGCAATTTCTTCCATGGTTGCTGACAATTCTTCCATGGCAGAAGATACGTCCTGTGCATTGTCATTTGACGCCGACACATTTTCCGTAACCATATTGACAACCCGGGTCAGATTCTGTGTACCGCTTACAATCACACCCATCGTACTCTGTAACTTATCCAGAAACAGATTAATCCCATCTGCAAGCGCACCAATTTCATCCTGATAACCGGATTCCACACGCATTGTTAAATCACCCTTGTGCTCTTCGATCAGCGATACGATTTCTCCCAGCTTTTTATTGGCTGCAACAACTGGTTTTACAACCATGCGGTTTGAAATGATTATGGCTGCGACAAGTGCAACAATGCCTAACAGCAGACATACAATGCCAACACCCATTGATGACGCATAGGCACTCTCCATATTTGCGACTGCCTGATCTGCCAGTGATGATTCAAGTTCAATCATATTTTCCAAATCTGTTTCAATCTGGCTGCTCATTTCAACCAGATCGTTGTTGGCAACAATTGAAGCATTTTCATTCTGGTTGGTCTGTACATATTTTACCATTGCATTATACTTGGAAAGGTATGCCTGATAATCACTCTGGAACTTCTGGAATGCTTCTGTTTCTTCCGGTGTCAGATTATTTGAAAAATCTGCCATCTGATTCTCCAGTGTCTGCTTAGTCTGGCTGATGGAAGTTTCCACCTTTTTCTCTGCTGCATCGCCCTGTGCCAGAATATAATTATACGATAAACGCATCAGTGTCTGTGTATTTTTCGACATTGCAGATACATCCTGTATTGTTGCCAGATACTGGTCAGAAATAACACGCCCCTTTTTTTCAATGTTGCCTGCACCTAAAATACTGAACGCACTTGTAACCAGAACCAGTACGGCAAGCACCGCAACCGGTCCTAATATCTTTGCCTTAATTGATTTCATATCCGATAACTCCTTCCTTCTGCCTCTTGATTCACCCTATGATAAATCATTTTTTTCTTTTGTACAAGCGGATAAATCGCATATTTACTCAAAAAAACATATTTTTTGTTCTTACAGATGCAATACACGTTCCTTAATTTCCTGTGTACGCCCCTGATTCCAGAACTGCGTGCCGATATAGCCGCAGGTTCTTCTTGCAACATTCATCTTATCCTGATTTCTGTTGCCGCAGTTTGGACATTCCCAGATAAGTTTGCCGTCTTCATCGGTTACAATCCTGATTTCCCCGTTGTAGCCGCATACCTGGCAATAATCGCTCTTGGTATTTAATTCCGCATACATAATATTCTCATAAATATACTGCATGACAGACAATACCGCCGGGATATTATCAACCATATCCGGCACTTCCACATAGCTGATTGCGCCACCCGGTGAAAGCTCCTGGAACTGTGATTCAAATTTCAGCTTGTCAAATGCATTAATATCTTCCGTTACATGTACATGATAGCTGTTTGTAATATAATTCTTATCGGTTACACCCGGAATCTTACCAAATCGTTTCTGCAGATTTTTTGCAAATTTATATGTTGTCGATTCCAGCGGTGTACCGTACAGACTGAAATCAATATTCGTTTCTTTTGCCCATTTCTTACAAACTTCATTCAGATGGCGCATTACTTTTAAGGCAAACTCTGTACCTTCCGGCTGTGTATGGGTAACACCGACCATATATTTTGTACACTCACAAAGACCGGCATATCCTAATGAAATGGTAGAATATCCGCCATAGAGCAGCTTATCAATTGTTTCACCCTTCTTTAAACGTGCAAGTGCACCATTCTGCCATAAAATCGGTGCAACATCAGACGGTGTACCCTTTAATCTGTAATGTCTGCACATCAGCGCACGCTTACAAAGTTCCAGTCTGTCATCAAAAATCTTCCAGAACTTGTCCATGTCTTTGCCTGATGAGCATGCCACGTCAACCAGATTAATTGTTACAACACCCTGATTAAATCTGCCATAATACTTTGGCTTACCGGTTTCTTCATCAATATAAGGTGTTAAAAAGCTTCGGCAGCCCATACACGGATAGCAGTGTCCTTCACCGTTTTTATCAACCTTTAATTCCTTCATCTTCTTTTCGGAAATGTAATCCGGAACCATTCTCTTTGCAGTACATTCCGCCGCCAGCTGTGTCAGGTTCCAGTATTTTGAATCCTCATGGATATTATCTTCCTCCAGCACATAAATAAGCTTTGGAAATGCCGGTGTAATCCATACACCCTTTTCATTTTTAACCCCCTGGATTCTCTGGCGGAGTACTTCCTCCGTAACCATCGCAAGGTCATCTCTTGTCTGACCCTCCGGCACTTCATCCAGATACATAAACACCGTCACAAACGGTGCCTGTCCGTTGGTTGTCATCAGTGTAATAACCTGATACTGAATCATCTGCACGCCGCGTTTAATCTCATCACGCACTCTTAATTCCGCAACCTCACGCACCTTTTCTTCAGTGTATGCCAGACCCACTTTGTCAAATTCTTCACGAACCTGCTTGATAAATTTTTCCCGGCTGACCTGTACAAACGGTGCAAGATGGGCAAGACTGATACTCTGTCCGCCGTACTGGGAACTTGCAATCTGTGCAATTGCCTGTGTTGCAATATTGCATGCCGTTGAAAAGCTGTGTGGCTTTTCAATCATGGTTTCACTGATAACCGTACCATTTTGCAGCATATCTTCCAGATTTACCAGACAACAGTTGTGCATATGCTGTGCAAAATAATCTGCATCATGGAAATGAATCAGTCCCTGTTCATGGGCATCTACAATATCCTGCGGCAGGAGCAGACGCTTTGTTATGTCTTTGCTGACCTCACCTGCCATATAATCTCTCTGAACGCTGTTAACAGTCGGATTTTTATTGGAATTTTCCTGTTTGACTTCTTCATTATTACATTCTAACAGGCTTAAAATCTGTTCATCTGTTGAATTGGATTTACGTACCAGCGCTCTTTTATAACGATACGTAATATATTTTCTTGCCACTGCAAATGCTCTCAGATTCATAATCTGGTTTTCCACCAGATCCTGAATTTCTTCTACGCTTAAAGAGCGGTTCATCTCCTGACAGATTTCTTCTACATTCACAGAAATTTTTTTGATCTGCTCATCTGAAAGTCTTTCACTGTGTACAACTTCTTTATTTGCCTTTGAAACAGCTGCCATAATCTTTGCAATATCAAATGTAACTTCTGTTCCGCTACGCTTAATAATTTTCATTTTTCCAATCCTTTCCTTTTCTCACAAAATTGCGTTAAAAAAGTCCTGCCCGCTCTCACGGGCAAGACGAATTATACTATATCTAGCATATCAAGTCAATGCAAGTACACAACATATAGTGAAGAAATAGTTGTTAAACTGTTCCTTACTTCTTCCGGATTCCCATTGCCTGCATGCTTAAAAATGATGCAAATATACGGGCACAGTCAATCTGATAGTCTGCCCATGTCCCGGATTCTTTGCATTTATCAAAAGTGACAAGCCCCTTGATATCATCCGGTGTCCCGATAATACACTGGATGGTTGAAAAAACTCTTTTCTGCTTCATGGCGGCACAAAACTGTGGTGCACTGTTAAACATGCCGGCAACAAAGCTCGTTTCCATATAATCCTTTTCCTCTAACAGTTGTTTAAATTCTTGTGTCTTTACATACTGTGCATTGTCCGAATAGTTCTGTTCAAACCCCACTGTATAAACTCTTGATAAATTTTCTCCATAATAAATATTAATGGTATCCAGCTGATACGATTCAAGCATATGCTGCAGAATCTCCCGGTATGCCAATGCCTGATTTTCTGTCACATCGGACATAAATTTCGCAATTGCCTTTAATTCCTGAATTTCTCTGCCATTTGTACCCACATGCTGTACACGCGTAATTGATTCTTCATATGACTTACGGTGCAGCTCATCACGGAAAAATACATACCGGTCCCTGCCTTTTTCTTTGGCAATATACAAGCAGTAATCCGCTTTTTTGAACAAATCCTCAAATTCATTTCCATTATTTGGTGCAATTGATGCACCGATAGAGCAGGTAATGGCAAAATCCTCAAAATCCCCTGCAAATTCCCATTTAATCTGGGTACGGATCGCACGCAGCATTCCCCGCAGAATCTGATCATCATTAATATTATCTATTACAATTAAAAATTCATCGCCACCAATACGTCCTACGACGCCGTTGTCCCCGACAATCTCTTTTAACTTATACCCGACTCTTGAAAGCACCTTATCACCGTAGAGATGTCCATAGGTATCATTGACGGATTTAAAATGGTCTACATCCAAAATTACCAGTGTCACCCGGTTTTGTTTTGCTTTTGCCAGTGTCTTTTTGGCATAATCTGTAATCGTCTTTTTATTATAGACTTTGGTAAGCGAATCATAGTGCAGCTCATCAATGACTTCAATTGCCTTCTGCTGGGCGATGGTATCTTCCGGTATGATTCTGCCGACCATCATGCGTTCATGACCTGCACCGTTAAAAAGATTGCCGCAGAAGCAGAGCCGTTCCATAATATTATTCTGCGTTCTCAGACACGAATTCATCTTAATCGTAAATGACTGCACATAAGATTTAATATCGCTGACCATCGTCACAAACAGCGAATACTCTTCCGGATCAATATACGATTTATCAATCATCTCCTGCTTCCATTCGTCAATATCCATCTTATAAATGGTAACCTTCTGATACTGCTCATACCGGAAAATACAGATAATATTGTCTGAACGGTTATAGGAAAATGCATACTCCTGTGTCATGCCAAGAAACATGCGCAGCCTTGATACATCCGATGTCAAATGTTCAATGACTGCTTCTATGCTCTGTACATCAATCATCTCAATGTCAATATTATCTCCGCCGTCCATTCCTGTCTTTTTGCAAAGCAGCCGTAAAAGATTGTAACGGTAACTGCCATCTTTAAAACGGAAACGGAAAACCTGTTCCTGCGTATCTCCCGCAAATTCATCGATAAACTTCTTTAACCGTCCGACCTCATCCGGATGCACAAAATCAGTAATTGTATAAAAATGCTCATATTCAAAATAATCCGTAAACGCCTTATTCGTAACAAATGCACGGTATCTGCTGTCAATGGCAGCACGTCTTTTATCTATGCTATGCATTTTTTCATAATTTAAAACATCTTTTGATTCCTGCATACCTACGAACTCCTTTAATAACCCCCATGTGACAACAAGCACAAAAAATCTAAATTAATTATACTTCATGCCGTCATTTTTAACAAGCATATTTCCCATTTACTTTTTATAGTACAGCATATTCATGGCAGGATAAATATATTATCTGGAAATCCTGTGAAATTCTTCCAATCATATTAAATGCTTTTTTCTGCATTTCATGATCCAGTGCCAGAAAGATATCATCAAGAACAATCACCGGTTTTTCTTTTACAGAAAGCCTCTGTATAAATGCCATACGCTCACAAAACCAGATAACGTCTTTGATTCCGCTGCTGTAATAATCCATTTGCCGCAGAATTCCATGGTCAACAATTCCAATTTCATAGGTGTCGTTTAACTGCACTTTCCTGCCCAGTTCTTCATCAAATGCGGACAGATACGCATAAAAAGGTTCTGATAAATCTTTTGCCATATGACTGATATATGCCTGCTTTGCCTCTGTAAGATACTGCATGCTCTTTTCAAGCACCTCCATACGATGTTCTATCTGCTTTTTCTGTTGTCCGGTCTGCCGTTTTTTCTGTAAAACCTGTATCTGCTGCTTCTCCAGCATTTTACACTTTTCTTCCCGCTGCTGTTCTTGAAAAGCATGATGTATCTGCTTATAAAATTCTTCCTTTTGCGAAAGGGTCTGATACTCTTTTGCATAGGCAGCGCCGGTACGTTCCTTTTCTTCTGCACCGTTTAATCCTTCAAGCTGCTCTTTATACTGTGCCGTGCGCCTTCGTAGCAAAAAAAACAATGCCACACCGGCAATTCCAGCCAGCCCGCCAAAGACAGCCGCCGGCTGCTTCTGCAGCACTGCCATTGATAAAATACCGAGTATAACCCTGCCGCTGCCAGAAAAACCGCCGCGACGGAAAGTCTTTTGCCTGCCGGATTTTTGATCTGCACTCCCTTTTTTGTTCCCGGAGTTTTATAAGATTTTCTTCCCATCCGTCTGTGTGGTTTAAACCGGCTGCAAAATAGTCGTCTAAAAATGCCAGCCGTTCTTCTTCCTCCGCCGTAAGTCCGGTTGTACTACTGCCGGGCTTTTCCTCCTGTATGTCCTCCCCTGTATTTTCCGTCTGTAAAGATAGTGGCATTTTCTGCTCTGACAACTGCTTCATCTGCCTTTCAAGCTCCCACTCCTGCATGGAAAGACGGTTTAATTCTTCCGTAACCTGCGCAAGCTCCCCGCGGTTTCCCGTTTTTTTGTATTCCCTGTACTCCGCTTCAATTGCAGCGGCTGCCTGTTTGCTTTTTAACAATCCCGTATCCTGCGTGCCGTCAAAAAAGCCGATACGCATATTTTCATTGACTTCTACCCGCATATGATTCCAGCTCATAAATGCTGTTGCCTGATACGTCGCTTTTGTCATGCCAAACAGTTCTTCGCCGATATTTTCCGTGTAATCCTGTGATACCATTCCGGTATCTAAATCAATCAGCGCAAAAGTATCCTCCCGCTCCTTTTCCGAAAAGGTTCGTTCAATCCGGTACTGCTTTGTGCCTGCTGCAAAACAAATCCATCCGCCCCATGTTCCCTGCTGCCACGGCTTATACTTTTTACGCGGTACTTCTTCTAAATTTTTACGGGTTCTTGCTGAACCAAGCCCATAAAACATAGCGCACACAAATGCTGCAAATGTCGTTTTACCGCTGCCGTTTGGCGCACACAGATACTCCAATGGTTCTTCCGGGCAGAAATGATACCCACTCAGCCCGCCAAAATTTTCCACATAACACTCCTGAATCTTCATCTTCTTCGCCTTTCCGGAGGAACTAAGAACCGAATTTATTTCAGTTCTGCGACAGCGCTGCTTTTACACATGCCAGTATCTCCTGCTTCATATCCTCTGTTTCATCACTGTCCATGATATATTTTTCCAGATACGCTTCAAATCCGCTCTCTTCCCGCACACTGCCGGTTTCGTCTTTAAGCCGCACAAGGTAATACTCCTGTTCCAGATATTTTTTGATATAATCCATATCATATGCCGCCTGTGACTGCTTTGCACCGGTAAGAACCACCCGTATCATATCCTGGCTGTCTGCCGGCTCTGTCTGTTCTTCCAATGCCCTCTTTGCAATCTGCGTTTTTACCGTTTCATATAACTGCGGTGTCGTCACAATATCCGTACAGTCCACTGTGATTTCCCACGCCTTTCTTTTGGCAAATGGCACAAAACGAGCTGCTATCTTACGCGCCGTGCCACATTCCGGGCTTTCTGCCGCGATGTTTTCTGTGCCGCTTCCGGCACTGCCGCTTACTGCCGCTGCGGTATCCAGCAGGACAAATCCCTTTTCCCCACATTCATCAAAACCACGTGCCTCCAGACAGCCACTGTAACAGTATACCCCGCGGCTGTCAATGCTTCCCTTTTTATATTTGTGGATATGCCCCAGTGCCAGATAATCTATATTTCTCCCGGCAAAACTGCCGAACCGGTCAATCTGTCCGTGCATCATGACAATATTGGTATCTTCCGGTTTTAAATGCAGATTTGACGGCAGTTTTAAACTGTTTAAGCCTGTAATCACCACATTTCCGTAACGGTATGCCTTTCCAGCTCCCGGAAATAATTTAAGATTCTTTGGCAGTGAATTTCCATTCAGGGTCATATTGAAACCACTGTCCGGGACTGTATTAAAAAGCTGTTCCCCGTCATGGTTGCCGGAAAGCACTAAAAAATCCACCTGCGGATGTGCCGCCACCGCTTCAAGTACCTTTTTTCTGACGGCTTCCCGCCCATTTTCACTGTCAAATAAATCTCCGGCTACAAGGACTGCACGCACCTTCTCCCGCTGCGCATAGTCCATCATTTTTATAAATGTTTCAAACAGCTCATCGTTGCGCCGCCGTGCTTCCTGCCTTGTAAGACTGGTAGCGAGCGCCGAGTCCAGATGAATGTCTGCACAATGAATCAGCTTCATTTTTCTTACGTTTACCTTTCTATTTTTTCACAAATAATCCTTTAGTACCATTTGCATTTTGTGACTTTCATTTTGTTTTCTAATATGCTAAACTTCTAGATGTTGTTAAGTCCGGAATCACAGCAGCTACATTAATTTACTTTGAGGAGGTTTTTACCCTGATGGAACGTGTAAAGTATAACAAAGTAGAGGTCTGTCATGGTGACAGTCAGAAAAAATTTCCAGTATATGAAATTTATCTTGACGGTGTCATTGTAACAAAAGTTTCTTCCGAGTCTGATGCTTTAGAGATGGTATCCCGCTGGCAGGAAATTTATAAATAATTGACGTGTGCCGCAAGGTGTACTAAAAAGCTGTCTGAGAATGTTGATGGGCATTCCCAGACAGCTTTTTAATGAATTTCTTTCACTATTTTATCAATACATTCTTTTTTGCCAAGCGCTTTAATGTGATCTCCTTTTTGAAATTCATATTCGGCAGACGGCATAATAAGTGTTTCCCCGCCGGACACTATCGCAATAATATTAACATTATATTCTGCCCTGACATTTACTTCACGGATTGTCTTTCCTGCCCAGCTTTCAATAATCGGTATTTCATAAATGGAATACTCATCGGTCATTTTGATATAATCAAATACATGATTTGCGCTGCATTTTTCAGCAAGATTATATGCCACGTCACGTGCCGGATACAGTACCTCGTCCGCACCGTTTTTCAACAGGAACTTCGCCTGAATATCGCGGCTTGCCATACTGATAACATGTCTGCCGCCCAACTCTTTTACAAGATTTGTCACTTCCAGACTATTCTGGAAATCTTCTGCAATACAGACAATAATCACGTCGAAATTACGGATTCCAAGGCTTTTTAAAACTTCAACATTGGTACAGTCCCCCACCCTGGCACTGTTTACTTTTGTAAACATATCCCGGATATGGTCTTCATTGGAATCTATAATCATAACTTCATTATCCAGCTCCAAAAGCTTATTTACCAGATGATGTCCAAACTTTCCTACTCCAATCACTAATATTGATTTCATCTTCTTCTCCACTACCTGTTTCACTTTATACTATTTTTTCAAGAATCTGCTGAGGAGTATCTGCAATTCCCCATGCTCCCAGCTTTTCCAATGCTGTACGTTCCCTGAAACCCCAGCTGACCAGAATACACGGCAGCCCCGCATTATCTGCGGTCTGCTTATCCACTTCGGAATCCCCGATATAAACGGTTGTTTCCTTTTGCGCGCCAAGCTGTTTCATCGCTTCATACACCGTATCCGGTGCAGGCTTTTTTCTTGTGGTATCACTCTGTCCGATTGCTGCCGGTATCACATCTTTAAAAAAGGTATCCCTTAATTCCACAACCGCGTTGTGATTCTTATTGGATACAATACCGACTGCAATCCCCTGCGCCTTTAACGTATCAAGCATGGTTAAAATTCCGTCATACGGCCTTGTCTTAACACAGCAATGCTTCTGATAATATGCACAGAATGATTCATAAACTCCTTCGTACTGTGGATTCTCTGCCCCCTGCGGAATTGCACGCTCAATCAGCTTTCTGATACCGTTTCCAACATAACTTTTTATTGTTTCAACCGGATATACCGGATAGCCATACTGCGTACAGACTGCATTGACACTATCCGTTAAATCTTCAATCGTATTTAACAGTGTACCGTCCAAATCGAAAATAACCGTCTGAATCTTCTTTTTTGCCGTTTCCTGTTCTAATTCCTGACTCATAACATTTTCTTCCTTTTTAAAATCCACAACGCTGCTACACAGATAAGCAGTATCAGCACGCAGATAATGCCAAACCCATACGGTGACGATGCCAGCGGCATACCGATACCCGATACATTCATTCCGTAAATGCCGGAAATAATTGTCGGTATCGCCATGACAATCGTAATCGATGTCAGATATTTCATGACATTATTCAGCCTGTTATCAACCACTGATGATAACAGTTCCCTTGTACCATCAATAATATCCCTGTAAATAGCGGTCATCTCTATCGCCTGCTGGTACTCGACCATAACATCTTCGAGCAGTTCCATATCTTCCGGGTACTGTTCCAGTCTTTTGTACCGGCGCAGACGTTCCAGTACGATACTGTTTGAACGCAGGGACGTTGCAAAGTATACCAGTGTGGATTCCAGTTCATGCAGTTCAATGATATCAACATCCTGTGTATCGCCGTCAATGCGTTCTTCTATTTCAATACGTTTCTTATCAATTCCACGCAGATACGCCTGATACAGCGCTGCTGAACGCAACAGCAGCTGATAAATAAAACGCATTTTTTTCTTAGTACTGAACTCCCGTACTTTGTTGCGGATAAAATACTGTAACACCGGTGTATCCTCTTTGCAGATTGTAATAATCGCATTCTGCTTAATCAGGATACCGAGTGGAATTGTTGTATACATTTTCTTTTCATGGCGGACTTCCGGGGACGGAATATCCACTAAAATCAAGGTATAGCCGTCTTCCAGACTGATACGTGAACTTCTTCCTCATCCAATGCAGTTGCAAGGTCACTGACTTCAATGTCATATGCTTCCGAAACTTTATTCAATTCCTGTACACTCGGATCAACATCTGTACCCATGCGCCGTCTTCAAATGCATCAATTGTGCGGATAACCGACTGCTCTGTCTTAAAAATATTGATCATCGGATGTCTCCTTCCCTGCTACTCACGTATTCCGCAGGCATTTTAATGCCGGAGGAACCGCGAGCCATATCTTATTTGGCTCTGCGATAAAAAGCGACTTTGTGACGCCTGCGGCACAAATGCTGTGTGAAAAAGCTTTGATTTAAGGCTTTTTCACACTTGTTCACGTATGTCCCTGACTATGATATCATATTTTTATTCTTTTGTAACGTAGTTTCAGCAAAATACGCGTTGATTTTTGCATAAACATCTTCTACAGAATAACGAAGCATTTCATTTGCACAGGTCACGGTAATGTCCGCATACTGCTCATACAATGCCTTTCTATCTTCAAAAATCTCTGCAATAGTTGCCTTGCCGTTTGAAACCACACCGCGTTCTTTTAAGCTGCCAAGACGTTTTTTTAATTCTTCTTCCGGCACTTTTAAGTATACAACTACACCGGTCTTTTTAAAATGTTCCATGGCTTCCCTGCCGTACACCACGCTGCCGCCGGTTGCAATGACTGTATGTTCCGCTTTAATTTCTTTATTCACATCATTTTCAATCTGAATAAATCCTGCATCTGAGTGTTCATCAATCAACTGTTCCAAGGTCTTTGCGTACTTTTGCTGAATTACAATATCTGAATCGATAAATTGGTATCCCATCTTTTTTGCCAGCACAACCCCAATGGTACTTTTACCGCTTCCGGGCATTCCTATCAAAATAATATTCTTCAAGTTTCTCCTCATTTCTATTACTTTTTATCTGCGCACTGCTTCTAACATCTGCTTTAATTCTTCCACTGTAAAAGTATAGTGGCTGTTGCAGAAATGACAGTTGACTTCAATCGGCTTGTCATCATCAATCATTTTCTGTAATTCTTCTGCACCGATACTCATAACTGCTTTACTGACTCTGTCTTTTGAACAGTTACAGTAAAATTCCGTCGGTACAGTATCTAAAATTTCAAGGTTCATATCCCCTAAAATGTGATTTAAAATTTCTTCCGGTGTCATGCCCTGCTCTAACATTTCCGTAACGGAAGTAATTTCCTTAATACGCTGCTCGAGCTTGTCAATGAGTTCTTCGGTTGCATCCGGCATCAGCTGGATAATAAATCCGCCCGCTTCATGCACAGTGTTGTCCTTATTCATCAGCACACCCAGTCCGACAGAAGATGGCACCTGTTCACTCGTTGCAAAATAGTATGTTAAATCATCTGCAATTTCACTGGTAATTAAAATTGTATCACCGACATACGGCTCTTTTAAACCGATGTCTTTAATAACACTTAACACACCGATTCCAACTGCTCCTGCTACATCTAACTTACCATCCTTTAACGGAAGCATGACCTCAGGATTTGCCACAAATCCTTTCACTCTGCCCTTTGCATCAGCTGTCACAGTCATCTGTCCGATAGGACCGTTACCCTTAATCTGAATGGTAAGCACATCCGCATCACTTTTCATCATTGTTCCCATCATTGCACCGCCAGTCATCAATCTGCAGTGCCGTTGTTGCAATCGGACTCATATTGTGACGGGTACGCGCTTCTTCTACCATATTTTTTGTCGTTGCAGCAAAAGCACGAATTTGTCCGTCTGCCGCAATCGCTCTTACAATATAATCTTTCATTATAATCCTCATTTCTGAGCGACTTTGTCGCGAAGTTGCGATGAGAAATTCGCGCAGGCGATTTCTCATCTGCAATCATGCTATTTGTTTTCGCTCAGAAACAAATAGCCGTGTGAAAAATAAGCGCATCAGCGTTATTTTTCACACTATTCTCCTCTTATTATTAACTTTTGATGTTGAGGCAAAAGCCCCAACTAAACCGCCTACGCATTGCTCCGTGCTGCGCACCGGTATCTTAATATGTAGTATAACCTCTCACTGTCTTCCTTCGGTGCATCGGTTGTAAATGCATCATAGACGGCTTCAACTTCCAAGCCTGCCGTTTCTGCCGCTTCCAGTACTTCTTCCATATAAAATCCATGCTGGAAATGATTTTCCTCGTAACGGATAAAGCTTTCATCTTTCATTTTTGATAAACACCGCAAGGCATATTCGTTATTGCGTGTTTCCTCATCATAGTAGTTATCCCAGATAAAGGCAGAATCGTCACGGTTTTCCGCATACGTATTTTCCGCAAGGACATCCCTGAAAAAATGAATCGTCTTTAAATCAAAGATAAATACACCACCCGGCTTTAAGCCTTTTTTTACGCACTCAAAAACCGATGTAATATCCTCTTTGCTGGTAATATAATTCATGGAATCCGCAATGCTCACCATGCATCAACCTCATACGGCAGTTCAAAATCGCGCATATCCTGTAAACTATAGACGATTTCCTGTCCGCTCTCATAGAGTTTTTCTGCGGCAATCGTAAGCATATCCGGCGCATTGTCAATACCGACACAACTGTATCCCGCCTTATCTAAAAGCTGTGTCACCGTACCCGTTCCGCAGCCTAAATCAGCAATTTCCATATCCGGTGTAACACCCTGTTCCTTTAACCGCTCCACTAAATATTCACACCATTCCTCATAAGGAATATTATCCATATATTCATCATAAACATACGCAAATCCTGTATATGCCTGCATTGTATCCCTCCATTTTAAAAATGCGGAACTGATATGCTTTCACACAACAATCCCGCATTCCGCTTTTCTGTATTACCTGCTATTACGCATTCTTTCCACAGCACTTCTTGTACTTTTTGCCGCTGCCGCAAGGACATGGATCATTTCTTCCGATTTTCTTTGCCTTGACAACTGTTCCTGAAAGCTTCTGCTTCTTGTAAAGTGCCTTTCTTTCTTCTTCTGAAAGAAGATTGTCCCATGCAGGAAGCTCATATAACCAGTCTGCCTTGCAGCCAACCATGTTATAGTAAAGCTTTTCCTTATCGTAATCAAGACTGACCGCCGTATCTTCTTCCATTGTTTCAATCGGATTCGGATTCTTTAAACTGTCATTGATACCATCAAGGAATCCTGTCATCATTAATACTTCTACACCAAACTTATCAGCCAGTTCTTTTACTGTGCCGGATACTGGTGCATCCGGTGTTGCAAGAATCTGCTCATAAATTGCCTTTTCCTGTACAAAATAACTGTTCCAGAATTCCGTCGCCTGATTCTGATTCATCTCTGTTTCATATGCTAACTTACGCCATGTTTCAAGTAATGCCATGCTTATCTTTTTCCTGCCTCTCGTGTATTATAAGTATTTGTTATAGGTTGCACTGGTTACATAAGAATATGAACCCGTGCTTGAATATGTTGTCGCTGAATCCAGCTTTGCAATCTGCGAAACAGCAGACGAGTAAAGCGATGAAGCACTTCTTGATACAGTCTGTCCAAAAGAACTGCTTCCTGTAAATGTAGATTTTACAACTGCCATATCTGACTGTTTGAACTTTTCTGCATCTACAGACAGCTTATTGTCACTTCCGATTGTAATGCCTATACTCTTCAACAATGACCGATTTGCCTTTGTATAGCTTACCATGGAAGATGCATTTCTTAATACGCTGTTATCGTCAGACTTACCCGTCTTTTCTACCAGCGAATTATAATTGGAAACAAAGTCTGATACAGCTTTATAAATCGCATCGGTATCATATTCCTTTGTGGTATTGCCTTCTTTATCCGTTACACTCTTTTTCTCCCAGAGTGCCGTCTTCTTTAAATCAGATACGGAATCCACCACATCGGCCGCTTTATCACGGACTGCTGCGCCGTTTAACTTCTGTGATGCCGTATCCGTCGTTGTGTCTTTCTTATTGGTCTTATCCGCCGTTGTGCCGTCATTGTCCTCTTTTTCATAATAAGACTTTAACAGCTTGTGATAAGAGCCATTCCGGATTGATGATAATGTGGATAAATCAATCCCTGAAAATGCGTAACCCTGACTGCCAAAAATACTGTTGCTTTTTCTGGTCGTTAAACCGGATGAAAGCAGCATATTAATGGACTCTGAATTATAAAATGAAATAGATGACATACAAACCACCTTCCTTAAAAATACCCTTGGACTGCTCCTATATCAATATTATAACACACATTTTCAAGATATCAAATAAAATTAATCTTAAAGATCCTGAAGTCTCTGAATCATATCCCACATTGCTTCTGCAGAATTAAAATTTTCCGGAACAATATCTGCCGGTGTGATATCGATATCAAATGTATCGTTTAATTCACCAACAATAGATACAATATCAAAAGAATCTAAAATCCCGTCATCAATAAGTGTATCACATGTTTCAAAATCTACATCTGCATTAACCTCTGTTAAAATTTCCATTAACTGATCCATCTGTAAAACCTAACCTTTCTGTTTTCAAATTCATTCCTTTTTTTTACAGACCTGCTGTCTGTATCGAATTTAAAATACAACACATCACTATGTTCGTCAAGTACCTTTTTTATTTCCGTACCAGACTCATCCGTGAATTTATTGTGTCCGATGCCAGGACATCCCTGTATACAACGGCTTTTTCCTTTTTTGAGTACGCCACAATCTTTGGCATTCTTCTGCTTAAAAACAGGTAAATTCCCTCTGTCACAGAATATGCACCGATATTATAGAATAGTATCAGATCCCCGATTTCGGGCTTTACTACCGGCAGATTTTTTACAATGACATCACCAACCGTACATAGTGAGCCGCAGATTGTCCACTTTTCGGTTTCTCCAGCATCTGCAAGTTTCCTGCGTGCTGCCATGTCAAAGCCTGCCGTTGTGCTGCCGTCCGCCTTTACATAAGTATATGCCGGAATCTTCATCGCCATGGTCTGACCATAGTAATTAATATGGTTAATTCCGCCGTCAATAATACAGTAATTCTGCTCTTTATTCGTCTTTAAATCCGCTACCGATGAAACAAACACCCCACAGGAAGCTGCGATAAAACGTCCCATTTCAAGCGTAATTTCATATTTGCCGCGAATTGGTGCAAGAAGTGCCGCAAATTCCTTTAATTCGTCAAATCCGTCATTTAATGCTTCTTCTCCGAAGTAAGAAACTAAAAGCCCCGGCCCGTATTCAAATTCCTTTGCCGTCCAGTCGTACTTTTCTTTCAGGCTGTCGCACAATCCATCTAAATGTGTCAGTTCTTCTTCAATCTGTTTCATCTTTTTCTTCTGCGTGCCTGTATAACACTGGATACCGTAAAAGTCAATATTCGGGTACTGTGTACGGTTTGCAATAATATCTTCCAGTTCTGATTCGTCAACACCGAACTGGTTGCCGCTTGTCACGCGGATCAGTGCGCGGATTGTCAGATTCGTTTCTTTTGCACATGTCTGAAGCAGTTCTAACTGGGTACGGGATTCGATTGTATACACGCCCACGCCGCCGCAATCCTTCATCACATGAAGAATATCTGCTTTTTCTTTATTGACACCCGAAAGCACAATATCAGCCATTGCGACCTGCTCTCTTTCACAGATTGCAAATTCTCCGGGTGAGCAGACTTCAAACTTGTGAACTGCCTGCTTCATGCTGTCTACCAGAAACGGATTGGCTTTCATCGCATAACAAAGCTGGATGTCTTCTCCTAAAATTTCTTTCATTGCCTGTACTCTGGACTGTAATTCATCCAAATCAAAAAGATACATCGGCGTGGCATGTTCCTTTGCCAGTTCTACAATTTTAGCAATCTCAAGCATTTTTTCTTCCCTCCATCAAGCATTTCTGTCAATCTTACCGTTTTTTGTAACCGGCATGGATGCCACCTGAACAAATTCCTGCGGAATCATAAATTTTGGAAGCTTTTTCATCAGCTCATGGGTAATCGTCTTCTTATCCGGTGTTCCTTCATAGAATCCGATAATCTTATTGTTGTCTTTGTCAAAGATACAGCAGGCACGCACGCAGCCTTCCACCGCGTTGATTGCCATATCAATTTCACCCAGCTCAATGCGGTGTCCCATATGCTTAATCTGAAAATCCTTGCGTGATGAAAAATAAAGCTCGCCCGCCTTGCTGTAATAGCCCAAATCACCTGTACGGTAAATAATTTCGTTGTATTTGTCATTTAACGGATTCTGTACAAACGCCTGATCCGTCTTTTCCCTGTTATTATAATATCCAAGTGTCACCGCCGTACCCGATACACAGATTTCACCGGTTGTATCCGGCGTATCCGGCGTAATCAGATTGTCATTGTCATCTAATAAAAAGACACGTTCATTCGGAAATGCTTTTCCCATTGGCAGTGTTTCATCAAGTGCAAACTCACGGTCTACAATGTAATAAGTACAGTTACAGGTAATTTCTGTCGGTCCGTATACATTGACAAACATGGCTTCTGGATACGTTTCCCGCCAGCTGTTTAAATGTTTCACCGGCATAACCTCTCCGGAGAAAATGACTTTGTTAATGTACCCCGGTCTTTTGTAATCAAAGCCTTTTAAGGTCGTTACAATACAGAGTGCCGATACGGCCCAGATCAGGGTTGTTACCTTTCTGTCATCCAGATAATCCATCAGCGGCATCGGAAATGAAAACAGCTTCTTTGGAATAATCTGCATCGTTGCACCGGTCTTTAAGGTTGAATAAATATCCTTTACCGAAACGTCAAAGTCAAACGGCGCCTGATTGCCGATGACATCATTTTCCGTAATGTGGAACGTATCTGTAAAGCAGTCAATAAAGTCAATAACTGAACGGTGGTTTACAATAACCCCCTTTGGCACACCAGTTGAGCCGGAAGTAAAAATCGAATACAGCGGGTCAATATCCAGCGCATTTTCACGGATGATATCAAGCTGTTTTATTTCTTCTTCGTCCGGTGTATATTCCAGCAATTCTTCAATCTTTAATACTTTACCGGAAAATCCTAACTTTTCCTGCTTCTTTGCAGACTTTTCATCTATAATCATAATTTCTGCACCCAGTGTTGACAAAATCATCTGGATACGTTCTACAGGCTGTGTGGGTCTAACAGGCAGTAAAAGCAGCCTGCCTTTGCCGCTCCCATAAATGCTGCCAGTGCATTACAGCTCTTTTCCATGTAAACCGGAACTGCGGTACGCACCGGTGTTTCCTTTTGCAGTACCGCACCCACTCTCTGCGCATTGTCCAGCAGTTCCTGATAGGTAAAGGCATTATGTTCATCTGCCACCGCTGTTTTATCCGGCGATTTTGCCGCAGACTGCTCCAGATACTCTAAAACATTTTTTATCATAATAATCTCCATTTCTGAGCGACTTGTCGCGAAGATGCGATGAGAAATTCGCGTAGGCGATTTCTCATCTGCAATCATGGCTATTTGTTTTCGCTCAGAAACAAATAGCAGTGTGAAAAATATGCTATCAAGCATATTTTTCACACTAATCTCCATTCCACCATTTCATATTCTGAATGACTTCTTTTTTTCTCTTTCACTTTATGTTACACTAAATAAATCATAGTTACTTAGAAAGGATGCTACAATGAAAAAAATCAAACGCATTGCCGCACTCACTGCTGTCATTGCATGGGGGCTTTTACTGCTTGTAACACTGATTACAGCTTTTATCAATACAGATTCTGCCCGTACACTGTTTAACGGTCTGATTTTTACGGATATTATCTTTCCAATCGTGATTTATGCCATGATGCTCGTATACCGTATTCTCTCCCACAAATCCGACGATTAAAAGGATACGGCTGTCACACGGTTGAAATATTTTCATATTTCTTCATGTGACAGCCCCTTTTTGCAATTTATTTTACTTTGAATAACTGCTTACTCTGTGAATAATTTCATGTCTTCCCGGTCCGTTTGATACCATTGTAATTGGTGCTTCAATTTCCTGTTCAATGGCTTCGATATAATTTCTGCATGCTTCCGGAAGGTCTTCATACTTTGTAATGCCTCTGATGTCTGACTTCCAGCCCGGGAATGTCTTTAATACCGGCTTTGCTTTTTCAAGCTGTGCAGTTGTCGGGAAATCCTTTGTCACCTTACCATCAATTTCATAGCCGACACACATCGGGATTTCATCTAAATAACCTAATACATCAATAACAGTCAATGCAACTTCTGTTGTTCCCTGCATTCTGACACCATAACGTGTTGCAACGGCATCAAACCATCCATACGTCTTGGTCGTCCTGTTGTCGCACCGAATTCACCGCCATCACCGCCGCGCTTTCTTAATTCGTCCGCTTCTTCTCCGAAGATTTCACTGACAAATGCACCGGCACCGACTGCTGATGAATAAGCCTTAACAACCGTTACAACATCCTGAATGGAGCTTGCCGGAATACCTGCGCCGATTGCGCCGTAAGGTGCTAATGTGGAAGAAGATGTAACCATCGGGTAAATACCGTGGTCAGGGTCTTTTAAAGAACCAAGCTGTCCTTCCAATAAAACCTTCTTGCCTTCCTTTAATGCCTGATGCAGATATGCGGAAGTGTCTGTTACATACGGCTTAATCATTTCTTTATATTCCATTAATGTATTGTAAATGTCTTCCGCGTTAAGTAACGGCTTATGATAAAGATGCTCTAACATCACATTTTTTAAAGTTACGACATTTTCAATTTTTTCCATCAGCTTGTCTTTTTCTTCAAAAAGCTCGCTCACCTGAAAACCAATTTTCGTGTATTTATCTGAATAGAATGGTGCAATACCGGATTTTGTAGAGCCAAAAGACTTTCCTGCAAGTCTTGCTTCTTCATAGGTATCAAAATCCACATGGTACGGCATAAGAATCTGTGCTCTGTCTGACACTAAAATCTTAGGCATCGGAACATTTCTGTCTGTAAGATTTTTAATTCGTTTACCAGATAAGGTATATTTAAAGCAACACCGTTGCCGATAATACTTGTTGTATGATTATAGAAAACACCTGATGGCAGCAAATGCAGTGCAAACTTACCATAATCGTTAATAATTGTATGTCCTGCGTTGCTTCCTCCCTGGAATCTTACGATAATATCTGACTCCTCAGCAAGCATATCTGTAATCTTACCCTTACCTTCGTCACCCCAGTTCGCGCCAACAATAGCTTTTACCATAGTTTCCTCCATTCCGCTGATTCTTACCAGCCTGCATAAAACGTATTCATCGTGCCTGTAGGAAAATTTTGTTTTCCCCAAAAACCACACGTTGTTATAATACCACATCTATAGGAGTACAGGCAACGGTTATTTCATATAAAATACAAAAATAATATACAAAAGACATTGAACAGACTACTTTGTAAAATCCGCTCAATGTCTTTCCTTCTTTTATAAAGCTGTTGAGGGGAGTCGGACCCCCGACCTCTTCATTACCAATGAAGTGCTCTGCCACTGAGCTACAACAGCCTGCGTTCTACGCAAGAACTATAATATTATACCTCGCTTTATTTGTCAAGTCAACTTTTTATTTTCTCTGCGATAAAACTTCCTGTAGAAGACTATTACCGCAGAGAACATTCTTTTTAGAAGTTTGCAAAGACATGTGTACTTTTCTGCAATGTCTGTGCAATTACTTTATTTTCATTCATTTTGTCACTGATATTTACGATATCTTCAACCAGATTCTGCGTGCTTTTTGCAGCTCCATTAATTCCTTCTGCACCTTCGTCCACTGCTGTTGTAATGGCACTGATAGACAATGCAATTTCATCGATATTTTTCTTTAACATATCTGTCTTTGCCGTAAATTCCTGCATTGCATTTTCAATGTAGGATGCATTATCCCTATATTTTACACCGCTTTCTACAAATGCTTCGAATTCCGGTAATATGGCATTTTGTATATAACCCACAAGCTCATTGGCATTATCCGAAAGATTATTGACAGCTGCTACAACAACGGAATTTATCTGCTGGATTCTGTTTGCCGTTTCACGGCTTGAATCCGCCAGACCGCGGATTTCATCCGCTACAACTGCAAAACCTTTTCCTGCCTCGCCGGCTCTTGCTGCTTCAATACTCGCATTTAACGCAAGCAGGTTGGTCTGGTTGATATATTTAAAATTTCATCCGTCAGGCTGGTTACCTGTCCTACACTGTGGCTGTCTTCAATCGCCTTTCCAAGTCCCTCTAATATAATTCCAATGGTTTCATTGGTTTTATCCATATTATTTCTTGCATCGCTCTCCATCTTATCCGCATTGCCTTCATCTCTTTTGAGAATTCGTTAATTTCACCGGACTTGTGTGCTATCATCTCAACATCACCGCGTACATTTTCAGTATTATTATTAATAACGCTGACTGAATGTCCTACATCCTGCATAGTTGCTGACAGCTCTTCTGTCATCGCCGATAAATCTGTTGCACTGTCATTTGACGTTGCAACACTTTCTCCTACTTCACGTACTACATTCTCCATATGGTTCGTGTTCTCGATAATCATCTTTAGTATCTGCTGGAGTTTATCCATAAACAGATTAATACCATTTCCAAGATCAGCAATTTCATCATTTGACAAAACAGCAACTCTCCTGGTCAGATCTCCTTCACCTTTATCAATTCCGCTGATAATGTCCCTGATGTCCCTATTCGTGGCAAGAATCGGTTTAATCACAAAACATATTACACAGTATAACGCCACCATAAGAAGCGTGACACTAATAGCAATAATTATGCCATTGCTTACCAATGCCCCCAGATAAACATCCGATAGTTTTTCTCGCGCATCAGATGCCGCAGTGTTCGCATGCTCCTTCATGACATTAATTTCATTTTGAATTGCCATGCTGCTTTCACTGACAACTCCATTTGCCAGTGCATAAGCCTCGGTATTTTTCCCAAGTGCGCTGTATGCCATCAGATTACCAAGCTCATACTTCATCGTCTCATAATTGGACACAACCGTTTCATAGGAGCTTTCATCCTCCGGCTCTACATATTTTCTGTAATCTTCAAGCTCCTGCTCTAACGTTTCCTGTTCTGTCTGCATTTCTTCAACAATGGAAATCATTGTATTGAGGTCCGTTGCTATAATATGGGACAAACCCAGCTTATGTATAGACTGTGTTTCGTTCTCAATGGCAGAAAGCTCGGAAATGCTGTTCATGCAATCATCTGCAATACGTGAAGCATTCCGATTTACCTTTCTTATATTATTAACTGCCATAACATTTGACAGTACAGATAATATTCCTAATATAAATACCGGCACCAGTATCAGCACCTTCAGGCTTGTTCTTTTTCTATTCATATAAACCCTCTTTTCTTATGCGTAATCCCAAAACAGCTTTTCCGGTTATTATTTTACCGTTGACACCGTAATCCCGTCTACAAGCACATCCATAAGCTCCTGTTCCGAAAGACCACCTGTGTTTCCGCTAAGAATCGTATCTGCAAACGATTTACAGGCATCCCAGTAGCTATTTCCAACCCTCTGGAGTGTACCATACTTTGACTGGTCAATTACAGCCTGTATTGCTGCTACCTTTTTAATATCCGGTGAAGCAGCTGCATTAATATTTGACGGTCCCTGATTACGCTCTGTAAAACGTATTTTCTGATTTTCTTCATTTGTCATCCAGTCTGCAAGCTTGCATGCCCAGTCTTTATTTTTAGAATAGGCATTGACACCCATCATTTTATATCCCGTAAATGAAGCCATCTGCACTTCTCTTCCGGCGCATGTATAAGCTGGCAGTTTACATGCTCCATAGTCAGCTCCCCACGCTTCTTTTGCATTCATAACATCCCATACACCACTGATACCGGCTATTACTTCTCCCGATTTCATCTTGTCCGCAATTTCCCCATTCGGGCAGCTTAAAAAACCGGCATTTGATGTAATCCTTTTTAACGCCTCTTCTATATCAACACCTCTTATATCACCGGATGTATCATTCCAGTTACAGGCATTTGTAACTCCGTCTTCATTCAATGACAGTTTCAGACCCGTATTACCAAAAAAAGAATACAGATACCAGCCCGAATTAAATTCCATCGCCACTTTCTTTCCCGCTGCCTGTGCTACGGAAAGCATTTTATCCAACGACTTTACATCCTCCTCCGTAAAATAGTCCTTATTATAATACATAAAATATCCATTGTCTGCCGTCATTGGATATCCGTATAATTTTCCATTAAGAGTTGCAGCATCCACTGACTCTTTTATATTCTCTGCCGACACTTCTTCTGCATTAGGAACCGGAACCAGCACCCCGCCTGCAACAAGCGATATAAGCTGGTCATCCGGGAACGAAAATACATCTGCCCCGCCGTGGACATCTGTAAGCATCACATCTCTTACCCCTGAATCCGCCTGTGTTTCAAGTGTGATATTAAAATCCGCCTGTCCCTTATACTGTTCTTTAAAACTGTCTATCATCTTTGTAAGCGTTGCTGTATTATCTTTTTCTCCCCATACCGTAAGCTCTACCGTTTCTGTACCTTCTGTTTCCTGTTTCCGGCCGTCTGCACTTTCTGCTGCACCGCACCCTGATAACAGTAGTGATGAGGTCATAAAAAGTGCCATAACCCTTTTCAAACATTTTTTCATAGTAAACTCCATTCTGCAGACATTTCCCTGATTAACAACCTTTAAGACTGAACTGCTGCGATGCCTGCGGCGCAGTCATTCCGTATCACATTGCACTTAATTCCCCTATAAATCCGTCACCGCCATACAATACTTTTTATCTATAAGCAGCATACTACTTTTCCTGTCAAACATCAATCACTTAATTTTCTAAAGTCAGACGGGCCGCTTTACTACGTATCCGTTGCAGGGCATTATCAACTGACTTCGGCGGCTTCTGCATTTTTTTTGCAATTGCTGTATAGTCCATTCCTTCCAGATAATAAGCCAGCACCTGCTGTTCAAAGGTACTCAGTACTTCTTTTAAACGGCTCTTTAAGTCCCGGTTATGTTCTTTGTCTATCAGCAGTTTTTCAGGATTTAGCTCTGTCTGCGACTGCAGAATATCAACAAGACGCATATCACTGTCTTCATCACCGCCGGCCGGCATATCATATGAAACATAGGTATTCAGCGGCATATTTTTTTTACGATTTGATGCTGCCACCGCCGTAATCATCTGACGATTGATGCACATACTTGCAAAGGTCGCAAAAGAAGCCGCCCGGTCTGTATGATAATCCCGGATTGCCTTATATAGCCCAATCATGCCTTCCTGAATCAAATCGTCATTATCACCGCCGGCTAAAAACATGGCTTTTGCTTTTTTACGCACCAGATGTTTATACCGTTCAAATATAAAATCCATTGCCTCCGTATCTCCATCGCGGTACCGTACAATCAATTCTTCATCACTGCACTGTTTCAAATCCATGTTTTAATCTCCCCAACACGCCTTATTTTAAGCGTTTTCACACAGAGCGGTATCCGGCTTTATCCGCTTACACCTTTTCTGCCAATATCTGTTTTACCTATGCCTTTAAACGCTGGCGCACAATCTCATATGCCAGCACGCCTGCCGCTACAGAAGCATTCAATGAATCAATATCGCCCTTCATCGGAATCGATGCCGTAAAATCACATTTTTCTTTTACAAGACGGCTCACTCCCGCACCTTCATTGCCGATAACCAGTCCAATCGGTCCTGTAAGGTTTAAATCATACATCGTCTGTCCATCCATATCGGCACACACAAACCACATGCCTTCTTTTTTCAGTTCTTCAATAGTCTTTGCAATGTTGGTTACTTTTGCCACAGGTGTATAGTTAACCGCTCCGGCAGAGGTTTTTGCTACGGTCGCCGTAAGTCCCACGGCACGGCGCTTCGGAATAATAACACCGTGTGCCCCGCAAAGGTTTGCAGTACGGATAATTGCCCCCAGATTGTGCGGGTCTTCAATCTCGTCCAGAATAAAAATAAAAGGGGCTTCGCCCTTTTCCTTTGCTGCATTTAAAATATCTTCGACTTCCGCATATTCATATGCTGCCGCCTGCGCAACAACGCCCTGGTGATGTCCGCTGTTTGCCAGTCTGTCCAGCCGTTCTTTATCCACAAAATTGATAATGGTATCCGTCTTTTTAGCTTCCCGCAAAATACTTTTTACAGGACCGTCCTGACAGCCGTCTAACACAAACAGCTTGTCAATGGTCTTTCCTGCGCGGAATGCTTCCAGCACGGCATTTCTGCCTCTATAATAAATTCTTTATATCTCATTTTTTCTCCATTCTATGGTGTTCCCATTCCCCGATTGCCTCTAGACCTGTATGTACCAGCTTTGTCAGGCGGTCGTACTGCCCGTCCAGATACAGATATCCCATTAAGGCTTCAAAACCGGTTGCACGTCTGTAATCACCGATTGTCGCGTTTTTGGCAGAAGTATACGACTTTGCATTTCTGCCCCTTTTATAGACTGACAATTCATTTTCCGTCAGCTGTTCTTCAAGGATGCCAATCAGTTTAGACTGCGTTTCCGCCTTGACCAGCCTGCACGCATGCCGGTTGATTTTGTTGACCGGCATGTTGCCAAGGCTGATTAAATAGGTGCGGATCACAAGGTCGTAAATGCTGTCGCCGATATAGGCAAGCACCAGAGGTGATAACTGCCGCGGTTCTACCTGTGCAAGCTCTAAATTCTGCCAGATATTCCGTGTCAGATTTTCTTCAAAATTTAAGCTCTTTTCCATCTTACGCCTTCTCTTGTATCTTCTAACACAATGCCCTTTGCTAAAAGAGTATCCCTGATTTCATCTGCTTTTGCAAAATCTCTGTCTTTTCTTGCCTGCTGACGCTGTGCAATCAGATTTTCGATTTCTTCATCTAACATCTCCGCTTCTTTTTCCGTTATAAGTCCCAGTACATCTGTCAAAGCTGTAATCTTTGCCTTTAACGCATTGAGATATTCTGCGGTATTACCTGCCGATGAATTAGAATTTGCAAATTTAACAAGTTCAAATACAGCTGCAATCGCATCTGCCGTATTAAAATCAT
>ENA-OQIO01000065-OQIO01000065.1-human-gut-metagenome-genome-assembly--contig:-NODE-65-length-46132-cov-3.178024_pt1 | contig 46132 bp, 39 predicted proteins | sample MGYA00242573_ERZ504737 | MGnify/ENA primary metagenome ERZ504737 (study PRJEB26092, sample SAMD00036203) | human gut metagenome | host: Homo sapiens | study: EMG produced TPA metagenomics assembly of...
AATATTGTCAAAATTCAATATTTTTATAGTATACTCTTTATTGAGCTGGTCAATGATAATTTTATATGCCGATATGGAAAGGAGTGGTCCTATGGTAAATTAATCTCAGAAGCGTATGATATCATCAGTGTGCAGGCACAGACGCATCATTCAACGGTGTATCTTGTAAGGCATAAGAAGCTTGATGTACTGCGTACAGCAAAGTTCGTCAGAAAAGATACCGGCGGATATATGCGAATCCTGCGGGAAGCTGATTTTCTAAAAATTCTCAGACATTCCGGAATCCCCTTAATATATGATATTGCTGAAGATAAAGATAGTATCTGCATAATTGAAGAATTTATATCTGGTAAATCTTTGACAGAATACGTGGCAGAACACAGAATGCTTACAGCTGCGCAGATAACAGACTTTGTGCTGCAGATATGTGACATACTGGAATATTTGCATAGTCAGGGCAGCAAAGGAATGGTTCATCTGGATTTGAAACCGGATAATATTCTGATTACAGATACAGGCAGTGTAAAACTCATCGATTTTGACAATGCAGTCAGGATGGGAGAAAGATATGCCACACATTACGGCAGTATCGGATTTGCGGCGCCGGAGCAGTACCACAGGCTGTATCAGGACTGCCGGGCAGATATTTATAGTCTGGGAATGTTAATTTTGTACATGGACAACGGACATGTACAATGTCACGCAGAATCTCTGCATCATAAGAAGTTTTATCCCATTGTAAAAAAATGTATTCATCACAGTATATGGCAGCGTTACCGCAACGTGAAACAGGTAAGGCAGGCGGTATACAGTTTACAGGCAGAAAATGAATTATCAGAGAACATAAAAGCTCAAAACATTTCTCTTTATGGCACAAAACACGGTGTCGGGACAACGCACATAGCACTTTGTCTGACGGCATATCTTACCCGGAACGGTTTTCGCGCGGTTTATGTGCAGGAAGCAGATGAAGAAGATTTTATCTGCGAAATCCGTCAAAGCATCTTACAGACTGACGGAACGTTCGGTGTGGAACAATTGCAGTATGTCCGCAGTATCATGGTGCGGTACAGGCTGACCTGTATGGGTACGACTATATCGTAAGGGACTGCGGCACAATTGTGGGGTTGTCAGCGCAGGCAGACATTAAAATTGTTGTGACAGACTTTGGATACCGCAGAAGGCTGGAGTATGAACGGCTTTTACAGTCAGATAAGGACAGTCTGATTTTTGTGAATCATACAGACGGGAATGTTTTTTATAAAGAAACAGGCAGGCTTGAAATTAAACGGCAGTTTTACAGGATACCGTGTGTCTATGACTGGAACAATGGCAGTAAATTATTAGACAGGGTATTTTTGGAAGCGTTGTCTGCAGTGATTTCTAAACCGTGCCGAAAGCAGGTGAAAGGTGGTGCAGGTGCTGGCCGGAAGTACATTATTTCAAAGAATAAGTAAAAAAAGCACGGCAGTCCGTTGGGGTGCAAAAGCAGTATCACCCTGCGTTATTGCAGTTATGGGTATTGGCGGGAGTGTCGGAACGACACACCTTTGCATGATGCTTGCAAACAGCATGGCAAACGGGCTTAAGGTGCGGACCGCATTTGTTGAGTACGGCGTGCATGATACGGGCAGTGCCTGCCTGCATCTGGCACAAGAAACAAAAAGTCTTTCGGGTGACATTCACACATTTCAATATGCAGGAATTGATTTTTACCGGTGTATTTCGGAAGAAGAACTTATAAAAATTTCAGCAATGAAATACGAGGCAGTCATACTGGATATGAAATATGGCAGCAAAGAGGTGATGACGGAGTTTTTGCGCAGTGATTTAAAGATTGTCGTTGCCGGCATGAATTTATGGCAGGCAGGACGGCTGAAAGCATTTTTAAAAAATGAGAAACTGCCGTCATCGCACTGGCGCTGTGTCACACTGGGTTATGACAGGAAACTGGCAAAAAAGCTGGAAAAAGAATACGGCATCCGGGTTGGGCTGATTCCGGCAGAGCGAAATCCGTTTGAGTTATCACCGGACGGATTTTTGGAACTTGTAAAATTAACAGAGATGTAAAAAGAAACTACAGACATCATACGGTTTATTTACGGACACCGGATTTTAAACCTATGAATATATATCACAAAATTACAAAATTTTCTGTATGAATCCCCCTTTGTGCAGGAAAAAGGCAGGGAATGGACAAAGAAAGAACATTCCCTGCCCATTTGGTATTGAGAAAAGCCAAAATCTCGTTTATAATTGTCGTACAGTTTTAATGTACAGGAAAACAGGAGCGCGTAAGGCAGGGTTAAAGGAGAAAATCATGGAACGGGATAGAAAAAGAAAATTATGGAAGATAACAGCGGCAGTATCAGTAGGGATTCTGGTAATTCTTGCAGCGGTGCTGCTGATAAGAAAATATATGCCGATAGGTCAGAAAATGAGTGGATATGATTATTTTAAGACAGATTCGGCAGCAGAAAATGACAGCACACTGGTGATATTGGACAATGAAATACTTTACGATAAAGGGCGCTATATAGACGGAAGGCTGTATTTACAGCAGTCATTTGTACAGGATAATGTCAATATGCGTTTTTATTATGACAAAGAAAGCAATGCGGTTTTGTATTCGGACTGGAGCGCAGTCTATACGTATTATCCGGACGTCAAGGGGTATCGGGACCAGAACGGTAATACGTATGATACGGAGTATGAAGTGATAAAAACGGCAGACGGTGTGATTTATATCGATTTCGAATACATGGCAGCAGTCAGCAACATTTCCTATGAATATGCAAAAGAACCACAGCGTCTGGTGCTTCATACAACCCATGAAGAACAAAATGAAGTGACAATCCGCAAAAACACTGTTGTGCGGTATCGTGCAGGTATTAAAAGCAAAGTACTTGAAAAGGTGAAAAAAGGTACAGTGTGCCAGTACGTGGGTGCGGTAGATGATGACTGGATTGAGGTGATTACGCCGTCCGGTTATCAGGGTTATGTGAAAAAGAATGCGGCTTCGGATGTATACACGGCAGTACCGGAAGATACATATACGGAAGAATACCAGTCCAATCTGTGCGGTTACAAGGTGAATATGACGTGGTTTCAGGTAACACAGCGTGCCGCCAATGCTTATATTGATACGTATTTAGAGGATGTTTCCGGTATTAATACGATTTCACCGACATGGTATTCGATTGCAGACGGCACCGGAGAGCTGACCAGTCTGGCATCGGATACGTTTGTAAGCAATATGCACGCCAGGGGCTTAAAAGTGTGGCCGCTTGTCAATGATTTTAATAATAATGTTGATTATGCAGCGTTTTATTCCAGTAAAACGGCAAGAACGAAGCTGATTAACAACCTGATGCAGGAAGCACGTCAGTATGGTTATGACGGCTACAATATTGATTTTGAATATGTAAAGAAAGATTTCGCGGACGATTATTTACAGTTCTTGCGGGAACTGTCTATCGCATGCCAGAATAACGGGCTGGTGTTATCCGTGGATAATTACAAACCGGCAAACCACAATGCCCATTATGAACTGGCAGAACAGGCGGTTTTTGTGGACTACATTGTGATTATGGGGTATGATGAGCATTACGCAGGTTCAGATGCGGGATCGGTGGCTTCCCTGCCATTTGTGGAGGACGGTATTTCAAGAGCTGTCAGCATGGTACCGTCAGAACAGGTGATTAATGCTGTTCCGTTTTACACGCGCATCTGGACGGAGAATGCCGGGGAAACCAAGAGCCGTGCAGTGGGAATGCAGGCGGCGATGGATGCCATGCAGGAAAATGGTGCAACAGCCGAATGGGACGAAACAACAGGACAGTATTACTGCACCTATGAAACATCCGCAGGAACGGTTCAGATATGGTTTGAAGAAGACCGCTCTATCGGTGAAAAGATGAAATTGTATTCAAAATACAAGCTGGGCGGTGTGGCAGAATGGAAACTGGGACTTGAAACCTCGTCGGTATGGAGTATTATTAGTAATGGACTAAACTACGCATCATAATAGAACGGTACGGTTCATACAATACAGTAAAAATAAGATGTGGCAGGGTAGTTTGAATCGAAAAAGACTGATTACGGGCATGACGGTGATTTTACTGCTGGCAGTGTATACGGGAATGTATATTGTACTGCCCGCGGCAAGACAGACAGCAGGGAAAAATGAAACGTCAGAGAGCAGGCAGGAAGAAAATCAGACGGCACAGGCAGACAGTACCAAAAGAACCGTTGTACTGGACAGCGGGCATGGCGGATTTGATCCGGGTAAAGAAAGCAGCGACGGCATATTAGAAAAACACATCAACCTTGCAATTGCAGAGCGGTTAAAGGAACTGCTGGAGAAAGAAGGAATCCGGGTCGTGATGACGCGGACAGACGATAATGGCCTGTATACAGAGAGTGATTCCAATAAAAAGATTGCAGATATGAAAAAGCGGTGTGCAATTATTGATGCAGCAAAGGCTGATATTGTTGTCAGTATTCATCAGAACAGTTATCAAAGCCCGGAAGTAAAAGGTGCGCAGGTATTTTATTATAAACATTCGGCAGAAGGTAAAAAACTGGCACAGATTTTGCAGAAATCTTTGAAGGAAAATCTGGATACGGAGAATAAGCGGCAGGAAAAAGAAGATAGTACATACTATATGCTGCTGCATACCGGTGCGCCGACTGTGATTGCGGAGTGTGGCTTTTTATCCAATCCACAGGAAGCGGCTCTGTTAAATACTGCCGAATACCGGCAGAAGGTCGCAGAAGCACTCTGCAAAGGAATATTGGAATATTTTACATCTACAGGAAAATGAAGAAAGCGCTGCATACGGCAGCAGAAATGGAAGGAACATGGAAACGATTATTGCACAAATCACAGAAAATGAAGAACAGAATCAAAAAATATATGAGCAGGCATCAGACATTTTAAAAAGAGGCGGTCTGGTGGCTTTCCCTACAGAAACCGTATACGGACTGGGTGCAGATGCGCTTGATGAGGAGGCATCGGCTAAAATTTATGCGGCAAAGGGAAGACCGTCCGATAATCCGCTGATTGTGCATATTGCGGATACAAAGGCACTGGAGGAGCTTTCCTGTGATGTTACCGCACAGGCAAAGCTGCTGGCGGAGAAGTTCTGGCCGGGACCGCTGACCATGATTTTAAAGAAAAGTGACTGTGTGCCAAAATCCATTACCGGCGGACTGGTACGGTAGCCATCCGTATGCCGAGCCATCCGGTTGCAGCACAGTTAATCAGAACTTCCGGGGTGTATATTGCAGCACCGAGTGCCAATATTTCAGGGAAACCAAGTCCTACAAGAGGAGAACATGTCATTCATGATATGAAGGGCAGAATTGATATGATTATTGTAGACGATACGGTTGATATTGGTGTAGAATCTACGATTGTAGATTTAAGTGAAGATGTTCCTACAATTTTAAGACCGGGTTATATTACAAAAGAAATGCTTTCGGAAGTGCTGGGAGAAGTACGTATTGATCCGGCGATTATGGGCAGTGTAAAGCCGGGCGTTGTACCGAAAGCGCCGGGCATGAAATATAAGCACTATGCGCCCGATGCAGACCTTGCAATTGTAGAGGGTGACATCGATAAAGTTGTAGATAAAATCAACGCACTGACAAAGGAAAAAGAAGCCTTAGGATACCGTGTAGGTATTATGGCAACACAGGAAACAAAAGACCGCTATGAAAGCGGTGTTATAAAAGTAGTCGGCAGCAGAAAAGATGAGGCGACTGTCGCTCACAACCTGTACGCAGCCCTGCGGGAGTTTGACAAACAGCAGGTGGCATACATTTATTCAGAGGGCTTTTCTGAAAATCAGGTAGGGCAGGCAGTCATGAACCGGTTGATTAAAGCCGCCGGACATACTATAATAAATGTCTGAAAGTGACAGAAGCGAGGACTTTCTATGAAATACGTTATAGCAGAATTTGTTTGTCTGTGCAGGAAATACATGCAGAAGTCCCATGGCGGCGACAATCATGCAGCAGTTTGTACAGGATATGGGTATCCTTACAGATTCAAGAGGAATGGTTGTCTTGTTTCCTGAACCTTATAATCCAAGGCGGTTGCAGTCTGTGCGGGACACGGCATGATTATGCCGAGTAACAGTGCAGCACAGCTTGAGAATACGGATTTTGACAACAACACACTGGTACTTGTGATGAATCAGTCAATGAAGCAGAAGATTTATGAAAGCTATGACCGGGCAATTAATGTGTATACGCTCGGGGAGTTTGCCGGAGCGGGCGAAACAGAAATTGCAGATCCGTATGGACGGGGCATTGATGAGTATAACCAATGTTTTGAACAGTTGTATGTATTGATTGAAAAAGCAGCAGAAATAATCAGAAAGAACATGGAGGAAGAAAAAGATGATAGCAATCGGCAGTGATCACGGCGGAGTAGAGTTAAAGGAAAAGGTAATCAAGCATTTACAGGCACGCGGCATTGAGTGTGAAGATACAGGATGTTACAGCACGGAATCCTGTGATTATCCGGTATATGCAAAGAAGGTAACAGATATGGTGACATCCGGAAAATGTGAACTGGGTATTTTAATCTGTGGTACCGGTATCGGCATGAGCATGGCAGCCAATAAAGTGGATGGCATCCGTGCGGCATTGTGCCATGACTGTTTCAGCGCGGAAGCCAACAAAACAGCACAACAATGCAAATGTATTATGTATGGGGGCAAGAGTAATCGGGGAAGGACTTGCCTGCAAAATCGCAGACATTTTTATTGATACTCCGTTTTCAAACGATGAACGTCATATCAGAAGAATCAGCATGTTTGACTAAATGGCGGATTAGAAGAAAGGTCAGGGAATGCAATGAGCGATAAGAGAAAAGATTACATTTCATGGGACGAGTATTTCATGGGCGTTGCAAAGCTTTCCGCCCTGCGTTCGAAAGATCCGAATACACAGGTGGGTGCGTGTATTGTCAGCGAAGATAATAAAATCCTCTCCATGGGATATAACGGACTGCCAAGGGGCTGCTCCGATGATGAATTTCCGTGGTCAAGGGAAGGCGATCCGCTGGATAATAAATATCTGTATACGGCACACAGCGAGCTGAATGCATTTTAAATTATCAGGGCGGCACATTGCAGAATGCAAAAATGTATGTGACACTGTTTCCGTGCAATGAATGTGCGAAAGCGATTATTCAGGCGGGCATTAAGACACTGGTCTATGACTGCGACAAGTATTCTGATACGGCATCGGTGATTGCATCGAAAAGAATGCTCAATGCCGCAGGCGTACGGTATTATAAATACGATTCGACCGGAAGAACCGTGCAGATTGAACTGTAGGGTTCCGTGGAAATATGCCGTTTGTGCATGACAGCATGGACAAAAACAGTACAGTGTGTTTAAGGAAAAATGTAGATAAAAAGGACTGTAAATGACAAAGCGCGAAGAAAAATGCTCAGAGCGTACTGTCATTTACAGTTCTTAAAAAATTCATGGAAATTGATATACTTACGTGTTATTGCAGTTTCGATAAATGATTCAAAGCCGGATTTAATACTTCATACCGTTCCAGTTCATCTAAATAATCTTTAAAATCCCCGTTATAAATAATAGAAAGCAGTGCATTGAGGCGGTGCAGAGAAGTTACCAGCATATCATTGCTGATAATGGACATGCGGCAGGCATCTGCCAGTTCATCTAAATCCACAACGCGGACAAAACCGTCATTTTCAATAATAACATCGGCAAGCAGATCGGTAAAAATATAAGTGTCGGTATTTTTATCATAGCTTGTGTCAATAATATCACAGTAAATATAAGCGAGCGTTCCGTTCTCCTTATAAAATTTGCTGATTTTCCAGCCGTGTTTTACGACATAGTAGGATATTCCGTAGGAAAATTCTTCCTTTGGATGCAGTGTTTTCCAGCGGGTAATAATATGTCCGTCTGAAATGGACACAATCGTATCATTTTTTAAGTGAATACATTCTGAAGGAATGAGACGTTTTCGGTAAAGTTCAGGCATAGACAATCCTCCTGTAAAAGTAATTTGTGTAAAATTGTTTCAGAACCAAAGTTTATGGGCAAATTATAGCAATTTTCATAGGAAAATTCAATGTAAATGAAAATATTTCTAAAATAAATGCACAAAAATAAATGGACTTTTTTGTCGTGAAATGTTATTATATTAACAAGCATATAGGTCGAAAGGAAAAAATATGAGTGGAAAGGGTTCACCGTATCGGAATATTGTCCTGATTTCGCAGATTGGTATTAATATGCTTGTTCCTGTGTTTATATGTGTAGCGGTCGGTGTATGGCTGGATAACAGATTTCATACATGGTTTACGCTTCCATTGCTGATATTGGGGGATTGCCGCGGGAGCCAGAAATGCTTATGCACTTGCGATGGATACTATCAGGATGGACGAAAAAAAGACGGAAAAAAGAACAGGAGGAGCAGATTCAGGAAGTTCTGCGAAAGGCGAAGGATGAGAAAAATCATCGACAGGATTAAAGAGTTAAATGAAGTGCTTCCAGAAGTGTTTCTGGTAGATTTGCTTTATCTGCTGGCAGGAGAGCTGGTTATCTGGTTTTTAGTACCCAATAAGCAGATGTGTGCTGTGGGATTTCTTATGGGTGTAGTCTATTCCATATTTTCATCTGTTCATATGAGTTTTCGGATCCGTAAGATCGTTTACGGTCACGCGAATGAATCAAAGACCCTGCTTATTGGATATTTTATCCGTCTTGCAGTGATGCTTGTACTGTTTACAGTATTATATCTGTTTCATATCGGTCGATTTATTGTGTGCGCTGATAGGAATGTTTTCTATGAAAGTATCGGCTTATTTACAGCCGTTTACTAATAAAATATTATCAAAAAAAGGAAGGTGAGAAAGTGGGAAGCACAATGATGACATCATTGGTGGCATGCGACAGCAGTTTTATGATTAAGTCGCTCTATTCATTCCGGATACCCGGGGTTGATTATGACTTCAGTATCAACACCACCCATGTGGCGATGCTTTTAGTGTCTTTGTTTATACTGATTGTTGCGATTATTGCAAGAGTCAAGATTAATAAAGCAAATGCATCGGATACACCGGGAATGTTCCAGAATATTATTGAGCTGGTTATAGAGATGCTTGGCAGCATGGTTGATGGAATTATGGGTAAGAATGCCAACAGATTTGTAAATTACATTACAACCCTGTTTGTCTTTATCATAATTTCAAACATTTCAGGGCTTTTTGGTCTTCGACCACCAACGGCAGACTACGGTGTTACATTAGCGCTGGGTCTGATTACATTTGTACTGGTACAGTTTAACGGTATTAAAAAGAATCACGTTGGGCACTTTACAGCATTGTTTCAGCCAATATGGTTTTTATTCCCGATTAATTTAATTGGTGAGTTTGCTGTACCGCTGTCTCTTTCACTGCGTTTGTTTGGTAATGTTATGTCAGGAACCGTCTTAATGGGCTTGATTTATGATCTGCTCGGACCGTATACGGTAGCGTATCCGGCCCTGCTGCATGCTTATTTTGATTTGTTTTCAGGCTGCATTCAGGCATACGTATTCAGTATGTTGACGATGGTTTATGTCAACGACAAGATTGCCGATTAAGGGCAAAATATTATTCTATTTAAATGGAGGAAATGAAACATGAATATTAGTGGACAGGAATTTATTCAGGCTATGTCAGCAATTGGTGCCGGTATCGCAATGATCGCCGGTGTAGGTCCTGGTGTTGGTCAGGGTATCGCAGCAGGTCATGGTGCAGCTGCAGTAGGTAGAAATCCGGGCGCAAAGTCTGATATCACATCGACAATGTTACTTGGACAGGCCGTTGCCGAAACAACAGGTCTTTACGGTTTCGCCGTAGCGATTATCTTAATGTTTGTACAGCCATTCAAAGGTTAATGCCAACAGATAAGTGTAGAAACATTTAAGCTGGCAGGAAGGAGGCTAAAAACTTGAATAATTTAGGTACATTTGTCGCTTTGGCAGAAGGCGGGCGATTATTTGGACTTGATTTGCAGCTTCTTCTCGACGCAGCAATCACTGCGGTGAACGTATTTATTCTTTTTATTCTGCTTTCTTATATTTTGTATAATCCGGTACGGACGATGCTTAAGAAAAGACAGGATAAGATTACAAGCGACAGAGAAACCGCTGAATCCGACAAGGCAGAGGCTCTCGCATTAAAGAAAGAATATGAAGAGAAGTTAAAAGCAGCTGATAAAGAAGCTGAAAGTATCCTGAGTGAAGCAAGAAAAGTTGCCATGCACAATGAGCAGAAGATTGTTGATGAAGCAAAGCAGGAAGCTGCACGAATCATTGAGCGCGCAAATGCGGAAGCAGAACTTGAGAAACAAAGAGTTGCAGACGAAGTAAAACAACAGATTATTTCAGTTGCTGCTGTAATGGCGTCAAAGTTTGTTGCAAAAGCAATGGATGATCAGGAGAATGATGCTCTGATTGAGCAAACTTTAAATGAAATGGGTGAGAATACATGGCTAAGTTAGTATCAGCAACTTATGGTGATGCGTTATTTGAACTTGCCGTGCAGGAATCCAAAGTAGATTCATTGTATGCGGAAGCAACAGACTGTTTGAAGGTTTTTGAAGAAAACAGCGAGCTTGGCAGATTACTGAATCACCCTAAGATTGATAAGAGTGAAAAAGAAAAGGTTATTGAAAATGCTTTTGGACAGTTTGTTTCAAAGGATTTAACCGGTCTGCTTGTGCTGATGGTTTCAAAAGACAGGCAGAAACAAATTATGGAAACACTCCGGTATTTTATCGGCAAAATCAGAGAATATAAAAAAATCGGCAGCGCGGTAGTATCTACAGCAAAGCCGCTGACAGCCGCACAAAAAGAAAAAGTGCTTTCCAGACTGCTTGCAACGACAGGGTATGTGGATTTTGAGATTGATTATATCGTAGATGAGTCCCTCATCGGCGGTATGGTAATCCGGATCGGTGACAGGGTCGTAGACAGCAGTATAAAGACAAAATTAGACGAGTTTGCAAAGGATTTGAAAAAAATCCAGCTGGCATAACTTGTACATTAATAGAAAGAGGGTGCGTTGGCTCCATGAATTTAAGACCGGAAGAAATCAGCTCGGTAATTAAAGAGCAGATCAAAAGATATTCTACGGAACTCGAAGTATCTGACGTCGGTACGGTTATTCAGGTAGCAGATGGTATCGCCCGTATTCATGGCCTTGAAAAGGCGATGCAGGGTGAACTTCTGGAATTCCCGGGTGAAGTATACGGCATGGTTTTAAACCTGGAAGAAGATAACGTTGGTGCGGTTTTACTTGGTGATTCAAGAAACATCAACGAAGGAGATACCGTAAAGACAACAGGCCGAGTTGTAGAGGTTCCTGTTGGCGATGCGATGTTAGGTCGTGTCGTAAACGCACTGGGACAGCCAATCGACGGCAAGGGACCGGTTAATACCGAAAAGTTCCGTCAGATTGAACGAGTTGCCTCAGGTGTTATTACAAGAAAATCCGTAGATACACCGTTACAGACAGGTATCAAAGCGATTGATGCCATGGTACCAATCGGACGTGGACAGCGAGAATTAATCATCGGTGACCGTCAGACAGGTAAGACTGCCATTGCGATTGATACAATCATTAATCAGAAAGGTCAGAATGTAAAGTGTATTTACGTTGCAATCGGACAGAAGGCTTCAACCGTAGCTTCGATTGTAAAGACATTAGAAGAATATGGCGCGATGAGCTATACAACAGTAGTTGCATCTACTGCCAGTGAACTTGCACCGTTACAGTATATTGCACCATATGCCGGATGTGCGATTGGTGAAGAATGGATGGAACAGGGACAGGATGTACTTGTTGTCTATGATGACTTGAGCAAGCACGCAGCTGCATACCGTACACTTTCCTTACTCCTTAAAAGACCACCAGGACGTGAGGCTTACCCTGGTGATGTATTCTACTTACATTCAAGACTCTTAGAGAGAGCTGCAAGAATGTCAGATGAGTATGGCGGAGGTTCCCTGACTGCGCTTCCGATTATCGAAACACAGGCAGGCGATGTTTCCGCATATATTCCGACAAACGTTATTTCTATCACAGATGGTCAGATCTATCTGGAAACAGAAATGTTTAATGCCGGATTCAGACCTGCTATCAATGCCGGTCTTTCTGTATCACGAGTTGGTGGTGCTGCCCAGATTAAGGCGATTAAAAAGATTGCAGCGCCAATCCGTGTGGAACTGGCACAGTACCGGGAACTGGCATCTTTTGCTCAGTTTGGTTCAGAACTGGATGCAGATACAAAGGAAAAGCTCGCACAGGGTGAAAGAATTAAGGAAATGTTAAAGCAGCCGCAGTATCAGCCAATGCCTGTTGAATATCAGGTTATGATTATTTATGCGGTTACGAAGAAGTATGTCATTGATGTTGCAGTAGACAGAATTCTCGATTTCCAGAAAGGATTGTTTGAATTGATTGATACAAAGTATCCGCAGATTCCAGAAACAATCCGTACAACAAAAGTGCTTGATGAAGAAACAGAAAAAGCTTTAATCAGTGCGATTGAAGAATTTAAGAAAACTTTCAAATAATAGCGAAGCTTAGAATGGAGGTAATTGATTATGGCCTCAATGAGAGACATAAAAAGGCGTAGAGACAGTATTCAAAGTACCGGTCAGATTACCAAAGCCATGAAGCTCGTTTCCACTGTAAAACTTCAGAAAGCGAAGGGAAAAGCAGAGAGCACAAAACCGTACTCCGATTTAATGTATGAAACTGTGAGCAATATTCTTGCAAAGTCAGGAAATATTAACCACAAGTTTTTAAAAGCAGGAGATTCCAATAAAAAAGCGGTGATTGTGATTACTGCAAACAGAGGACTTGCAGGCGGCTATAACAACAATATAGCCAAGCTCATTACAAATAGCGATATCCCGAAGGAAGATGCATATATTTATGCAATCGGACGAAAGGGTAGGGAAGTTCTTGAAAGAAAAGGATATGAAATCAAGGCGGATTATTCCGATGTGATTAACGAGCCGATGTACACCGATGCAAAAGAAATCTGCAATGAAGTGCTGGAGCTTTTCACAAACGGAGAAATTGGCGAAATCTATCTTTCTTATACATCCTTTAAGAACACCGTTGTCCACGAACCAAAACTCATTAAGCTGCTTCCGGTTGAACCGGAGCAGCAAAAAGAGGGCGGTACAGAAAGCACGGCACTGATGAACTATGAGCCGGATGAAGATGAGGCACTAAATATGATTATACCAAAGTACATCTGCAGTTTAATCTATGGTGCGCTTGTTGAATCCGTAGCGAGTGAGAACGGTGCCCGTATGCAGGCGATGGATAGTGCTACAAGTAATGCAGAAGAAATGATTTCAGACCTGTCATTGAAGTTTAACAGAGCACGTCAGGCTTCAATTACACAGGAACTGACAGAGATTATTTCCGGTGCAAACGCCATAGAGGGATAAAAAGTGAAACCGCATCAATGATGCAGCATGGAGGTAAAGAATGGCAGAAAGAAATGTTGGTAAAATTACTCAGATTATCGGTGCCGTACTGGATATTAAGTTTCCGGAAGGCACACTGCCAGAGATTAATTCAGCAATTGATATTCAGACAAAAGATGGCGGCAGGCTCGTAGTTGAGGTTGCGCAGCATCTTGGTGATGATACAGTAAGATGTATTGCCATGGGTCCGACAGACGGACTTGTCAGAGGTATGGAAGCAGAATCTACAGGTTCTGCTATTTCCGTACCGGTTGGTGAAGAAACTCTCGGCAGAATGTTTAATGTTCTGGGTGAACCTATAGATAATAAACCGGCTCCTGAAGTGAAACAGCACATGCCGATTCACAGAAAGGCACCTACTTTTGCAGAACAGTCTACAACAACAGAAATGCTTGAAACAGGTATCAAGGTTGTTGACTTACTGTGCCCTTACCAGAAGGGTGGTAAAATCGGTCTGTTCGGTGGTGCCGGTGTAGGTAAGACGGTATTAATTCAGGAACTGATTCGTAATATTGCAACAGAGCACGGCGGATATTCCGTATTCACTGGTGTAGGCGAACGTACCCGTGAAGGTAACGACCTTTACTATGAAATGAAGGAATCCGGCGTTATCGAAAAGACAACCATGGTGTTCGGACAGATGAACGAACCACCTGGAGCCAGAATGAGAGTTGGTTTAACAGGTCTTACAATGGCTGAGTATTTCCGTGATCAGGGCGGTAAGGATGTACTTCTTTTCATTGATAATATTTTCCGTTTTACACAGGCTGGTTCCGAAGTTTCAGCGCTTTTAGGACGTATGCCTTCAGCCGTTGGTTATCAGCCGACACTTCAGACAGAAATGGGTGCATTACAGGAACGTATTACATCTACAAAGAGCGGTTCTATTACATCTGTACAGGCCGTATACGTACCTGCCGATGACTTAACGGACCCGGCTCCGGCTACAACTTTCGCACATTTGGATGCGACAACCGTACTTTCACGTTCAATCGTAGAACTTGGTATTTATCCGGCTGTAGACCCGCTTGAGTCTACTTCCAGAATCCTTGACCCACGTATTGTAGGTGAAGAACATTATAAGGTAGCCAGAGCAGTTCAGGAAATTTTACAGAAGTACAAAGAATTGCAGGATATCATCGCAATCCTTGGTATGGACGAACTTTCAGAGGATGATAAGCTGGTCGTATCAAGAGCAAGAAAAGTACAGAGATTCCTGTCACAGCCATTCTTCGTAGCCGGACAGTTTACAGGCTGGAAGGAAGATATGTGCCGATTAGTGAAACAATTCAGGGCTTTAAGGAAATCATTGAAGGTAAGTATGATGACATTCCTGAAAGTTACTTCTTAAACTGCGGTAATATTGATGACGTACTTGCAAAGTGTAAATAATCTGTAACAGGTTAAACGACACGGGTAAGAATGGAGGAATCAATGGCAGATATGAAGACATTCAGCTGTTGGTAAACACGCCTGACAGAGTATTCTACAATGATGATGTAACAATGGTAGAGCTTTCCACAACGGAAGGTGAGATTGGTGTATATGCAGAACATATTCCTCTTACATCAGTACTGGTACCGTGTGTTATGAATATTCATGTAGATGGTGATGTAAAAAAAGCTGCTGTACACGGCGGAATTGTTGAAATTTTACAGGATAAAGTAACGGTCCTTGCAGAAATTGCAGAGTGGCCGGAGGAAATCGATGTAAATCGTGCCAATGAAGCCAGGACAAGAGCAGAGCGCAGACTTTCAAGCAACGACCCGCAGATTGATGTGGTGCGTGCGGAAGCGGCGTTAAAGCGTTCTCTTGCACGACTGGGTGCAGTACGCTAAATAAATGTATAAACCTTCCAATTTATGGCGATACTTAAGAATACCATAAGTTGGGAGGTTTATTTATGTTCAGGGATTGTTGGGATTATATCTGTTATAAATACAGGATATGATTTTAAAAACGGACAGAAACAAAACAGGAAGAAACAAGAAAATATAAACAGGACGACACACAGAACAATACACAGAAAGGCACGGTTCTGGCTGCAAAAGACCGCAGTTGTCATTGCGGGGATTTTGTGGCTGATAGCGGCGGCGAGGGTATTTTGGAATATGCCGCAGACGGGTGTGCAGGAAAATGTTTTAAGTGCGTTTGGCAGTGCATCCTACAAGGAAGTGTGCGCAGATATTTCTGCATATGGCAAATATGGCAGTATGGAGCTTACGGATACGGCAAAAGAGATTATCCTGGAAAAGGCGGCAGAAAAAATAGGGATTAACCGGTATACGATAGAACAGACAAGCCGGGACAATGTGGAAACGATGCAGCTTTCCCAAAACGGTGAAAACGGCAGTGTTCTATGCAGATTTATAACGATTCATCAGGAAAATGTGGAGTACGAGCAGTACCTTTACATCGGTGTGACATTAAAAAATACGGTAGATGCTTCTTTTACATATGAGAAGCTCATTCGTCAGATAATGGAAGAAATGCAGATTGATACGGAAGTCAATGTCAATTTAAAGGGACAGATTCATGGGGCGCTTACCGATACGCAGAAAGAGCAGTTTGCACAGGATATGCTTGATATGATGAATGCAAAACTAAGTGTCGGTCGTCATATGGAAGATGTGTATACTGTATACGCATATAACAAAGGGATTAAAAATTATATTATGATAGGAAAAGACAAGGTGAATGTCAATATCTGCATCGGATATGACGAAGAAAAAAATGAAACCACGGTGTATCTTGCGACACCGATGAATATGCAGGATTACTAAACGGCAGACTATGAAAATCTGCATTTAGGCTTGTAGTTTTTTGGTAAACAGATTAAAATAAAACTATTCATCAATATTTGAAAGTAAAAGAGGAACAAATCAGTGACGATAGAAGAATTACTTGAACAGTGCATCCAGAAGAATCTGATTGATCTGACAATCAGCGGATTAAAAAAGAAAAACGAAGAACTTCCGGTAAAGATAAAGGTACGTCCGGTTGCCATGAAAGATAACATAGAATATCAGGTTTCAGAGTTTATCGGAAGGAAAGTATTTCATAAGAATTATAAAAAAGACGAATTGAAAAAGAAGATTACAGACTGGATGCAGGAGGACTACAAGCAGGCACAGTTTACCATGACCGATGCGACGGCACAGATTTTGTCCGGGAAGCACAGCCAGACCGTGAAATACAAAAAATGTAAGGAAGTCCGGGTGCAGAGGGATTTGTCGCACAACCGTACCAAGCGTTACATTCTGCCGGAAGGAACGCCGGTTGGATTTCTGATTGATCTGGGCGTTATGACCAAAGAGGGTAAAATTGTACGGCAGAAGTATGATAAATACCGTCAGATTAACCGCTTTCTGGAATTTGTCGAAGACATTCTGCCGCAGTTAAGCAAAGAACGGGAGCAGACGATTATTGATTTTGGCTGTGGAAAGTCCTATCTGACCTTTGCCATGTACTATTATTTAAAGGAACTGAAAGGCTATGATATCCGCATTATCGGGCTGGATTTAAAGGAAGATGTCATTGCACACTGTAATGAGTTAAAGGACAAATACGGCTACGGAAAGCTGTCATTTCTTGTCGGGGATATTGCATCCTATACCGATGTTGATGCGGTTGATATGGTGGTGACACTGCATGCGTGTGATACGGCAACGGACTATGCGCTGGCTAAAGCCGTGCAGTGGGGCGCAAAAGTCATTTTATCCGTACCGTGCTGCCAGCATGAAGCCAACAAAATGATGGAAAATGAACTGTTACAGCCGGTGTTGCAGTATGGTATCTTAAAAGAACGCATGGCGGCAATTATGACGGATGCCGTACGGGCAAATCTTCTGACAGCAAAAGGGTATGACACACAGATACTGGAATTTATTGATATGGAACATACACCGAAAAATCTGCTGATTCGTGCGGTTTATACCGGAAAAGACAGTGAAAATGCAGCAGAAGCATTGAAAAATATGGAGGAAGCACTCCATTTGAATCTGACCTTAAATAAACTGCTGGGCGAATAGACCGCAGATGGATAATGGAAAGGATTAAGTTATGGACAACAGGGAAAATGCTACATATAAATATATTATATTGGCAGTCGCATTTATGGTAACTGTCGTGGTTACATTTATATCCATGAATTATGAGACGTCAGCCGTATCAACAATGACAATGACACAGGCAACGCTTCCGGTCGTTATGATGCAGACCGAAGAAGGCCAGTTGTTTAACCGGTTATACGGTTATACACAGAAAGTCGATGCTTCAATGATGGGAGAAACACTGACACCGCTGCCGACAGATAAGAAATTGTCCGTTGTAGTGGATTTGTATGGACAGGAATTAGAGGGTGTTTCGTACAAGGTAAGAGATTTAAGCGATTTATCGCTGATTGAAAATACAAAAGTAGAAGATTATACGCAGGACGAAAGCCGTGCAGATGTTGTGCTTAATATTAAGAATCTGATTGATAACAATAAAGAATATCTGTTAGAGGTTACGATATCGACAAAAAAGCAGGAAGAAATTTATTATTACACGCGGATTATCAGCGGTACGGATTTTCAGGTGCAGGATAAATTGAATTATGTGCTGGAACTCAACAGCTATGCGTATGACCAGACACAGTTGAAAAATCTGACACAGTATCTGGAAACGACATCTTCCGGAGATAATTCCAATTTCGGAAAGGTCAATATTCACAGTAAGCAGTCCCAGGTTGGCTGGGGTGAATTAGGACCGTTTATTGAAAGTGACAGAATTCCTTCAATTACACAGATCGGTCAGGAAACGGCAGAAATTACAATAGATTATATGGTGGGTGCAGAAAATGATAATGATTCCTATGATACATATCGTGTAAAAGATTACTATAAAATACGCCAGTCCGGCAGTAAATTGTATCTGCTCGATTATGAGCGTGAGGCAGGGCAGTATTTTGACGGTCAGAATGATTTTCTGTCATCCTCCAAAATTAATCTGGGTATACAGCCGGATACGGATGTGATGGCGCAGGCAAGTGATAATGGGCAGTATACGGCATTTGTCAGCCGGAATACACTCTGGGAACTGGATTCGGACAATTCAGAATTAACAAAGGTCTTTTCATTTGATGCAGAGGATTCGGACAATATCCGGGAACGCGGCAGCCAGCATGAAATCCGCATTATGAGCGTATCGGACGAAGGCAGCCTTTATTTTCTGATCTGCGGCTACATGAGCCGTGGTGCGCACGAAGGGGAAATGGGCATTTCGCTGTGTTCGTATAATTATGGGGAAAATGTGGTGCAGGAAGAACTGTATCTGCCGGTAGATGTTTCCTATGAGAGTATGGAAGAACGCATTGGCGGCATTGCTTATGTGAATGACAACAACTTGTTTTATATTTTAATTGACGATACATTGTATGCCATTAATTTAATCAGCCGTGAAGTCATGACAGAAGTTTCAGGGCTGGCACAGGGAACGTATGCCGTTTCTAAAGGCAGAAATATGATTGCATACAGCGAAAATCATTCGCAATATGATACGGACAGTATCCGCATTTTCAATATGCAGGATGGCACGGATTATACCATTCGTGCAGATGCGGGTGAAAAACTCAAGGTGCTAGGCTACATTAATTCAGATTTTATTTACGGCATTGCAGATGCAGAGGATATTGCATCCGAGGGTGACGGCAATACTTTTTTCCCGATGTATCAGGTGAATATTATGGCATCGATTATACGATGCAGAAAGAATATAATGAGCCGGGCATTTATGTGTCCAATGCCATTGTTGATAAGCTGCGTGTGAATCTGTACCGTGTTGTGAAAAATGCAGATGGCAGTTTTTCAGAAACAACGATGGACCAGCTGATTAACAGGGAAGAAAACAGCACCAGTGACGGTCTGGTTATTGATACCATTTCAACGACCAACCGAAAGACCGAGGTGATTCTTGTGTTAAAAAATGCGGTTTCTAATGTGAATAATATCACGGTGCGTTACTCAGATAAGATGATTTTTAAGAAGGATGAAACATCGGATTTATTAATGGAACACTAATGAGAGGTTTGCATGAAAAAGTTTAAGAAAATCATACGGGCAGTTTTGGTGCTTGCGGTGCTTGCGGGACTCATTTATCTGATTCCCAAAGTGATTACGGTTGTGCGTTTAAAACGTGCGGCGGATTCTTATGTAGCGGCAAGCGCGGTCAGTACCTTTAAAGATTCAAAGACAACGATTATCTATGATACGAATGACCAGGAACTCTGCACAATGAAGAATACAAAGGATATGTATTATGTGTCGTATCAGGAGATTCCGGCGACACTGGTTAATTCCTTTGTTGTCATGGAAGACCGCCAGTTTTATAAACATTCCGGTTATGATATCAAGGCAATTCTGCGTGCCATTGTGATTAATCAGAAAAGCAACGATATTGCGCAGGGAGCAAGTACCATTACCCAGCAGCTTGCAAGAAATATTTTCCTGTCGCAGGAAGTGACATGGCAGCGTAAGGTTGAGGAGATTTTTATTGCGGTCGGTCTGGAAAAGAAGTACAGTAAGAATCAGATTCTGGAATTTTACCTGAACAATATTTATTTCGGAAACGGATATTATGGCGTGGAAGCTGCGGCAAGAGGATATTTTGACAAATCCGTGTCAGAGCTTACGCTTGCGGAACAGACTTTTATCGCGGCGATTCCCAACAATCCGACACGCTATAATCCGCTGACAAATTATGACAATACCGTCCAGCGTAAAAACCTCATTTTACAGCAGCTTTACGAGGCGGATGATATTGGTTCGCTCGACCGCTATATGGCTGAAACAGAAGAGGTTGTCTTAAATCCGCATCAGACAGAGGAGATTAACAATTCGGTTGTAACGTATGCAAGGCACTGTGCAACCGAATCGCTGATGAGTGTATCGGGCTTTACCTTCCGTTATAATTTCAGTTCGGAAGACGATTATAATGCATATGAAGCTACGTATGATACATTTTACAATATGTGTCAGCAGAAGCTTTTAAGCGGTGGCTACAGCATTTACACCTCCATTGATATGAATATACAAAATCAGTTACAGCAGGCAGTAGATAACAATCTGGCGGCATATACGGAAAAGTCTTCGGAAGGTGTATACAGTATGCAGGGAGCGGCAACGTGTGTGGATAACAGCACCGGAAATGTGGTGGCGATTGTCGGTTCGCGCAGTCAGGAAGACATCAAGGGCTATGTTTTAAATCGTGCGTATCAGAGTTACCGCCAGCCGGGCAGTTGTATTAAGCCGTTAAATGTCTACACACCGTATTTGCAGCTTGGCAATACGCCGGATACGAAGGTTACCGATTCGCAGATTGACGGCGGCCCAGCCAATGCCGATGCAAGCTATGCCGGAGAGATGACGTTGACAGATGCCGTAAAATGGTCTAAAAATACGGTTGCATGGAACATTTATCAGCAGATTACGCCAAAGACGGGAAGTTCCTTTTTAATAAAAATGGGATTTCATAAAATCTGGGTGGATAAAGATTACAATGCCGGTGCATTAGGCGGTTTTACGTATGGTGTGACAACGGAAGAAATGGCAGGCGGATATGCAGCACTTGCCAATGACGGTGTATACAGAAAAGCAACCTGTATCCGTCTTATTGTAAATGCTTCCAATAAAACGGTTGTCAATGAAACGAATCGTGACAGCAAGGTTTATGATAAAAGTGCATCGCGCATGATGACACAGATGTTAAGGGAAGTTGTATTAAGCGGTACGGGAACATCAGCCAATGTGGAAAATGCAGTTGTTGCCGGAAAAACGGGAACGACAAATGCCAGCAAAGATGTATGGTTCTGCGGATACAGCAAGTATTACACCACAACGGTATGGGCAGGATACGATTATCCAAAAGAAATGTCCGGTGTCAACAGCCGTGTCAATGCAATCTTTAAAGATTTTATGACGGCGGTGCATACCAATCTGCCTGTAACAGATTTCAGTACGGTTACACAGCAGACAACACAACCGGAGACGACAGCGGCAGTACAGGAGGAAACGCAATCCTTACCGCAGGAAACTACAGCAATTGTGCCGGAAATGGAAACGACAGGGATTGAACAGGTAACACCGCAGCAGGTTCCGTCCACGACAGCACAGGTGCCAACAACAACACCGTATCAGCGATGGACGACAGCACCGGCACAGCCAAAGACAACGGCACCGATGCAGTATGGCGATATTGACGCCACGACAAGAACCGATCCCGATGCAACGGCACGCGGAGAGTGGTAAATGTGAACAAGCCATAAATCAAAGCTTGTTCACATAACACTTTGTGCCGACAGCGGCACAAAGTCGTCCGTTGATGCGGGTAGATGAGAAATCGAACAAGCCATAAATTAAAGGGATAGGAAAATGTGAATCAACATTTTCCTATCCCTTTTTGCCGGGCAGCGCCCAAAGCCTGCATACATTAATATTACTTGCCGTAATGTGTTTCGTTGTATTCCTTAACACGCTGCTGGATTCTTTCAACAGGGCTTAATAAGTTGCTGATAGAAGAATCGTGGTTTAACGTATCAACTAATAAAGCAATGTATTTGCTCATATCTACATTGATATACCAAGGCTTAGAAAGCAGTTCTTCCGGCTGGTATACAAGGTTCGTTGTAAGAACACGGTCAATAACGCCGTTTTCATAAGCTTCATCAAATTTCTTAAATCCATTTGTGAACAGACCAAAGGTCGTCGCACAGAAGACTCTCTTTGCTTTTCTTCTCTTTAATTCAGCAGCAACATCAATCATGCTTTCGCCGGAAGAAATCATATCGTCGATGATGACAACATCTTTTCCTTCTACGTTAGAGCCTAAGAACTCATGGGCAACAATCGGGTTACGTCCGTTGACAATCTTTGTATAGTCACGTCTTTTATAGAACATACCCATATCCAGACCGAGGACGTTTGCAAAGTAAACAGCACGTCCCATACCGCCTTCATCCGGGCTGATAACCATCATATGGTCGCTGTCGATGTGTAAATCGTCAACACCCAGTAAAAGATATTTAATAAACTGATACGTAGCAGAAACGGATTCAAATCCCTTTAACGGAATTGCGTTCTGTACACGCGGGTCATGTGCATCAAATGTAATGATGTTATCCACACCCATATCTGTGAGTTCCTTTAATGCAAGTGCGCAGTCTAAGGATTCACGTCCTGAACGTTTATGCTGTCTGCTTTCATACAGGAATGGCATAATAACGGTAATTCTGCGTGCTTTACCACCGGCAGCAGCGATAACACGCTTTAAATCTGCATAGTGGTCATCCGGTGACATATGGTTCTTATAACCGCATAAAGAATATTCAAGGCTGTAATTACATACGTCAACCATGATATATAAATCATATCCACGTACGGAATCGTTTAAAACACCCTTTCCTTCACCGGAACCAAAACGAGGGGTGCTTGCACTTACGATATAAGAATCTCTTTTATATCCGCTGAAAGCGAGTGTAGATTCATCTTCGTGGTCGCGCTGTTCTCTCCAGTCAACAAGATAATTATTTACCTTTTTGCCTAATTCTGAGCAGCTGGCTAAAGGAACGATACCTAAGGTACCATATGGAATAGTTTGTGTGTGACGTTCGTCTCGTGGCATAATTAAAATCCTCCATTAGTATAATACGATACAAATTTGTATTTAACACAATATAAAATATAATCATTCTTTGCCGATAAGTCAATGATTTCCTAAGGTTTTTGCCCTGTTTTTTTCAAAAGACGGATATCGGCACCCGCAAGCTTTAACAGCTTATAAGCACTGGTGAGGCGCGAAAAAATTCGCTCCGAATACATGTTGCGGATATCTGAGAGCGAAAGGTTGGTTGAGATAACCACGCTTTTTCTTCTGAGAATCCGTTCATTGATACAGTAAAACAGGCGGGAACTGGTGTAGCTGTTGGCAAATTCCGTGCCGAGGTCATCAATAATGAGCAGATCACAGTCTAAAATGTAGCTGCTGTCAATTGCCGTATCAGATGTATCCGGCTTGTTAAAATCCTGCTGTTCAAAGCATTGGAACAATTCCACGGCAGTCAGGTAAATGACACTGTGCGAAGAATCGAGCAGTTCCTTTGCAATACAGTTGGTTAAAAAAGTCTTTCCAACACCGGTATCGCCAAAAAGCAGCAGATTATCATAGGTGGTGTCAAATTCATCCACAAAGCGGTGGCATATGGACACAATATTCTGCATATTATTATAGGGTGTCAGTCCAATGGACGGAATCGGCGTTTTTTTATCATACCATTCATAGGAAAAGGTATCAAAATTTTCCGTCGTGATGATATTTTTTAAATTAGAATCGTGATACACCAGCTCAATGGCTTTTTTGGTGAAGCAGGCACATTTATGCTGACCGATATAGCCGGTATCCTTGCATTTCGGACAGGTATAGACAGGTTCTAAATAGTCTGCAGGTCTGCCAAGAGCGGCAAGACAGGCGGCTTTACGGTCTGCAAGTTCTGAAAGCTTTTTCCGGTAGGCGGTCTTGTAATCCGGATTTTTTAACATTTCTGCCGCCGCCTGCATGGAAAGCACGATAATATCGTCTTCGATTTGGGCAATTTCAGGACATGCGGCAGTCACCTGCGCATACCGTTCATTCTGGATATGCCGGTTTTCGGTGCGGATCGCATCGTAAGTCCGCATAATTGCATCATGTTGGGATTGGTAAGTGCCATAACCTTGTCCTTTCTAGCTGTTATTGCTGATTAAAGCGCTCTCTAAGCTGTCAATGTCGGTATCACGCTGGTGAAAATTGTGAAAACGGTTGTTATTCGTGCCGGGAGCAGAAGCTGCATTGGTTGCTTTTTTCTGATTGCGCAGCAGTTCATATTCAGCATCTGATTTGCGGATATCTTCGGGTGTTTTTACATTTGCCTTATTCCATTTGGTAAGGATAGAGTCTGCGTATTCAAAACTCGGCTGATGCGTTGCCTTTAAAGTGCGGTTGCAGGCTTCAATAATCATATCGGCATCAAAGCAGTACGTGTCCGTCCATTTGGTGATAAACTCCCGTTCCCGCTGTCCGGGGTCGCGGCTTCCGATGCCAAAGGCATTCATCACAGAGTAAATGGTCATATTGTGGTTTGCTGTTTCAAGCTTTGCCTGTTTGACGGAAGTAATTCCGGCTTCTGCCCAGCTGGCAGCAATTTTTTCAATATAGCGCATACTCTTATGACCCTTTTGTACGCAGTAGCCGACCAGATATTCAATCAGGTCTGCGGGCAGTTTTAAGGTGTCGTAAAAATAGGCAATCCGCTGAAGTGCAGAAGAACCAAGAGGTTCGCCCATGTATTCTTCTACGGCGAATAAAAGCATGGCAAAATTTTCATCGCCAAGTTTAAATTCGCTGATGCGGGTCATGGAATAGGATTCCGGACCGGCGGTTTCTTTTGCGGCTGCCGTTTCCATCAGAGGAGCCACAGCGGATGTCATAGTGTGAGGTGCAGAAGCTGACACGGCAGTATTGACAGCCGGACTGTTTACGATGGCATTGGGCATGACAGAATTGTCTGCATAGCGGGGGTCAGCCTCCCTGGAAGCGGACGAAGCGGATAAATCCGTAAAGGAGATGCCGGTCAGCATGCCGTCCGGGCTGAAATTTAAGCGCAGGGCATTTATTTTATCCCAGTAGCGCAGCCCGCGCAGAATGTCGGCTTCCGTTTGGTTGAATAAATCTGCCATTTCAGACACAGATAAAGAAATGTGACCGGCAGACACACAACGCAGAAGATACAAATATATTTTTACAAATTCACCATTTGCCTGTGGCATTAAGGTGTCAATAAAATAATTGGAAACGGCGGTGTTATCCGCACGGTTTTCCATATGTAATGTAATTGTATTCATACAAAAAACTTCCTTATCAATTCAGTTTCTTCATTATAACACACACCAAAACAAAATCAACAGGTGGAAAACACAGGGTTATCCACTGGGGATATTGTGGATAATGTGGATAACTTGTAAAAGAAAAATGAAATGCGTGTAAAAAGCGGAATTGTGGACAAGTCCTTATAAACAGGAAATCCACACACAGAATCAACAAAAATGTGATTAAGTATGTGGATAATGTGGATAACTATGTTGAAAACCAAACTATTTTACTGAAATTATTGAGAAATCAAGGCTTCCCCGATTTGATAGACATTTCCGGCGCCCATAGTTATCAACAAATCGCCGTTGATACAATTTTTTGATAAAAATTTCTCAATTTCTTCAAAAGAGCCAAAATAAAAACACTCTTTGCCCAGTTTTTCGATTTCGCGTTTTAAATCAAGAGAGCTGATGCCCAGTGTATCCGTTTCTCTTGCAGCATAAATATCGGCAAGAACAACCTTATCTGCGTGAGAAAGCGCTTCTGCAAATTCCGTGAGCAGAATTTTGGTACGCGAATACGTATGCGGCTGGAATACACACCAGACGGTTTTGTGCGGATAATGGGTAGCCGAAGCAAGCGTTGCCTTAATCTCATCCGGGTGGTGGGCATAGTCGTCAATGACTGTGACACCGTTAAATTCGCCCTTCTTTTCAAAGCGGCGTTCTGTACCGTGAAAACCTGAAAGACCGGTGGCAATCACTTCAAGTGAAAGGCCCAGCTTTTTTGCGGCGGCAATGGCGGCAAGAGAATTGTATACATTATGCACGCCGGGAACAGAAAGATGAATCTGGCCGGAAGGTGTTCCTTCTATTAAAAGAGTGTACGTGCAGCAGCCCATTTCATCAAAAGCAATATCTGCAGCGCTGTACATGCTCTTAGCCGGGTCAGAACCGACAGTAATGACTTCACAGGAAGTGTCCTGATAGAAGTATTCGTAATTGTCAATATCGGTATTGATAATTAAAGTACCGTCTGCCGGAAGCTTTTCAGTAAACAGCTTAAAGGAATGACGGATATCGTCAATATCCTTAAAGAAATCGAGGTGGTCTTCCTTGACATTTAAAATAATGTTCATGGTCGGGTGGAAGGATAAGAAGCTGTTGGTATATTCACAGGCTTCCGTTACAAAAATACCGGACTGTCCGACACGGATATTACCGCCGATACTGTCTAAAATGCCGCCGACAGAAATGGTCGGGTCACAGTTACCTGCCATTAAAATCTCCGTCAGCATGGAAGTTGTCGTTGTTTTTCCGTGTGTACCGGCGATATTGACAGCAGTTTTGTAGTTGGTCATAATCTGTCCGAGCAGTTCGGCACGGGTAATCGTAGGAATACCCGCAGCTCTTGCTGCCGAAAGTTCAGGATTGGTGTCCCTGATGGCAGCTGTGTAGACTACTAAGTCAATGTCACTGGTAATATTGTCAGCCGTCTGGCTGTATACAATATGACAGCCTGCGGCAGTAAGTTCTTTCGTGAGTGCAGATTCAGCAGCATCTGAGCCGGATACGGTAAAATTCTTATCCCGCAGTATATGTGCAAGACCGCTCATGCTGATTCCTCCAATACCGATAAAATGTACATGAATAGGATTATTAAAATTAATATGATACATGGTTGAATCCTTTCTTATTAAATATAGCAGATGAAAAACATCATACAATCATATTATAAACGTATTGCGGAAAAATTCAAACTTTATTTTCGCCGGTACTGACATAATATTTACGGTACAGATGTCATATGGATTGCTCCGTGCTGCGCACTCTCACAATCCTGCCCAGTATTCGCATATCGTGAAGCATTCGCTTCACTTTTATGCGAATACTGGGCGGGTCATGAATCCTTACAGCCGCGCTTGCGCGAGCGCATCGCGGTGATAAGGATTATGACCTTGACATCTTAAATTATATCGGAAAAATAGGTATTATTTGAAAATATCCGCATAAAATGTAAATTGTATTGCGTATGTGTTATATACAAGTGTAATTGTTTTATTAAAGGATAAAAATATTTAGAATTTTACAAAATTCTTTTTACTTAATGAGTCACATATGATATAATTGTTTTATCAAAACAGGTTTATTATTATAACATCAGAGGTGATAGCATGATTAAAAAAGAGATGATTGCCATGTTATTGGCAGGGGGACAAGGCAGCAGACTGGGAGTGCTGACTGCAAAGGTAGCGAAGCCTGCGGTATCTTTTGGTGGAAAGTATAGGATTATCGATTTTCCATTGAGTAACTGCATTAATTCAGGCATTGATACGGTAGGTGTGCTGACACAGTATCAGCCGTTAAGACTGAACTCGCATATCGGTATTGGTATTCCGTGGGATTTGGACAGAAATGTCGGTGGTGTAACTGTACTTCCGCCGTATGAAAAGAGTTCAAACAGTGAGTGGTATACAGGAACAGCCAATGCCATTTATCAGAATCTGGAGTATATGGAACAGTATAATCCCGATTATGTTTTGATTTTGTCAGGAGATCATATTTATAAGATGGACTACAAAATCATGCTGGATTATCATAAGGCGAACAATGCGGATATTACGATTGCCGCAATGCCGGTTCCGATGGAAGAAGCGAGCCGTTTTGGTATCGTGGTAACAGATGAAGATAACCGCATTACAGAATTTGAGGAAAAACCGACGCAGCCAAAGAGCAATCTGGCGTCAATGGGTATTTACATATTCAGCTGGAAGGTATTAAAGGAAGCTTTAATCAAGCTGAAAGACCAGAATGAATGTGACTTTGGCAAGCATGTTATTCCGTACTGCTTCGAGAACAATAAACGCATTTTTGCGTATGAGTACAACGGATACTGGAAAGATGTCGGAACACTCAGTTCTTATTGGGAAGCAAATATGGAATTGATTGATATTATCCCGGTGTTTAACCTGTATGAAGAATTTTGGAAGATTTATACCCGCACGGATACGATTCCGCCGCAGTATATCGGGGAAAATGCTTACATAGAAAAGAGTATTATTGGTGATGGAACGGAAATTTACGGAAAGGTTTATAATTCCGTTATCGGTGCCGGCGTCGTCATAGAAGAAGGCACGGTGTACGTGATTCAATTATTATGAACAATTCTGTTATCGGAAAAGACAGTATTGTTACAAAGTCGATTATTGCAGAAGATGTTCAGATTGGCAACCATGTTGAACTTGGGGCAGGCGAAGAAGCAGAGAATGTATTTAAACCAAAGATTTATAATTCAGGCCTTGTTACAGTCGGTGAATGTTCCGTTATCCCGGATAATGTAACAGTAGGTAAGAATACAGCTATTTCCGGCGAGACGACCATTGATGATTATCAGGAAGGGCAGCTTGCAAGCGGAGGCATCATAATTAAGGCAGGTGATAATGTATGAAAGCAATAGGAATTATTCTGGCCGGTGGCAATAACAAACTGATGAAAGATTTATCAAAAAAGAGGGCAATCGCGGCAATGCCGGTTGCGGGAAGCTACAGGGCAATTGATTTTGCATTAAGTAATATGTCCAATTCCCGTATTAATAAAGTGCTGTTATTACACAGTACAATGCCCGTTCTTTAAATGAGCATTTAAGTTCATCAAGTGGTGGGATTTCGGCAGAAAGCAGGGTGGACTGTTCGTATTTACACCGACAATTACAGCAGACAGCAGCTACTGGTACCGCGGCACGGCAGATTCTTTATATCAGAATCTGAATTACTTAAAGACAAGCCATGAGCCGTATGTTGTTATCGCATCCGGTGACGGTATTTATAAGATGGATTATAATAAAGTGCTGGAGTACCATATCGAAAAGAAAGCGGATATTACGATGGTTGTCAAGAAAATGACAGACCGTTCGGAGATTAACCGTTTCGGACTGGTAACGATGACAGAGGAAGGACGGATTACCGATATTGATGAGAAACCGCTGGAAACCAATCTTTCCACTGTTTCAACAGGAATCTATGTAATCCGCAGAAGACTGCTGATTGAACTGATTGAAAAGGCAGCTTCAGAAGACCGTCATGATTTTGTACGGGATATTCTGATACGTTATAAGAATATTAAAAAGATTTACGGATATAGCTGGAAAGCTATTGGAGCAATATCTCATCCGTAAGGTCTTACTATAAAACGAATATGGACTTTTTAAAGAAAGATGTCCGTGATTATTTCTTTAAGCAGTATCCGGATATTTATTCAAAGGTAGAAGATTTACCGCCGGCAAAGTACAACTGTGGTGCACAGGTCAGCAACAGCCTTGTATCAAGCGGCTGCATTGTCAACGGTACAATTGAAAATTCGATTTTGTTTAAAAAGATTTATATCGGAAATAACAGTGTAGTAAAGAATTGCATTATTTTAAATAATGCATATATTGGAGATAACTCTTATCTGGAGAACTGCATTGTGGAAAGCGGAAGTACCATTAAAGCCAATACCAATTACAAGGGTGAGGGCGAACCGCTGATTCTTGATGAAAACAGTCCGATTTATTACTAAAAAACTGCAACGACACAAAAAGATTATGGCTGCAACAGGGGGCAGCAGAAGGGGCGCTTATGAATATTACAGATGTACGTGTTAGAAAAATCAGCAAAGAAGGAAAGATGAAGGCAGTTGTATCGGTTACAATAGATGATGAATTTGTTGTACACGATATTAAGGTTATCGAAGGCGATAAGGGGTTATTTATTGCGATGCCAAGCAGAAGGTCGTCAGACGGTGAGTACAGGGATGTAGCCCATCCAATCAACACCTCGACAAGAGAACGGTTACAGGCGGTGATTCTGGAAGCCTATGAAAAGGCAGAAGAATCGGCAGAGGAATAACAGGCAATAAAATTGTAAAGTAAAATAAAAAGGCTGCACAGAAAGAGTAGTGCCTGCAATGCGGCAATGGACATATCCATTGGATTGCAGGTTATGGCTTGTATCTGTGCAGCTTTTATTTCTTGTATTTTGTATCACCGGTCAACAATATTCCCTTTCAGTTTCCGGAATGTCGATGGGGACACGCCGTTTACTTTCTTAAAGGCGTCGCCGTAGTAGTTGCTGTTATCATAGCCGCATTCAAAGGCGATTTCCGTAATGCTCATGCCGGTTTCCAGAAGCAGTTTTTCAGAATGATTAATCCGCACATTATTTAAGTATTCTTTAAACCCCAGACCGTTTGCAGACTTGAATTTTTTGGAAAAGTACGAAGGATTTAAGTGCAGCAGTTCTGCCATGTCATCCAGTGTAATATTATTTTTAAAGTGTTCGTTAATGTAGTCTACGGCAATCTGGAGTGCTTCATCGGTGGCACGTGTGTTGTTGTTGACAATCAGAATTGAAGCATCATTAATATATCGTAAAATACGCACGACCAAGGTCTGAAAATACATATTTAACATGCAGTTTGAAAAAATATCAGACGACTGGTGTTCGGCAAGAATCAGACTCAGCATGGCATTGATATCGCTGCGGCAGTCCTCCGGCAGATAAAAGATTTTGGAAAACAGGTGGCTTTGCAGCCATACTGTGCCGAATTCTGCAACCAGCTCGCTTAAATAACTCTGTGTAAATTCAATCGATACACATTCATGCAGGGCAGCATCTGAGTAAGAAGTGCGGTGCAGCGTATCTGCGGGAATAAATGTAATATTGCCGGGCGTCAGGTGGTAGACATTGTTTTTGATAAATAAATCGCACCTGCCGCTGATTAGGTAAAACATTTCATAATAAGAATGTGCATGCGCAGAGTGCATATGGTAAGACGCCTGATGGGTCTTTTTGGAAATTTCAAATCGTGATGTTACAGCCATAGAAATCCTCGTTTCTGAACAATTTTATAAAATTTTGTTCGGATGTTTTTTGAATGCAAAATGGTAAAAATGCACAAAAAATCATAATGTATTTGCGTAATATTAACATATACTATATTTTACACCTAAAATAATCAGTAAACAAGAGCAAAAATCACTATTTTTTTTGTAGAAAAGGTGGGATGTTTGTGATAGATTAGAGTCATTGGAGAGATTTAAACAAAATGTAACACGAATTTTACATTTTTTGATTAAAAATTGACAATAGGGCTAATTTCACGAGAGGAGAGTAATTATGAAGACTAAAAAGTCAAAAAAGAGTAATGGCGGTCGTAATGGCGGTTTTACTCACAGTAGGTATTATGCCTATGGACTGGGCTGTAACAAAGGCAGCAGCAAGTACAGTCCACTCTTTTGATGCAACAGCGCAGGCTTCAGTTGGGGATGACAAAGCCGTGATTGCAGAGGGAACAACATTTAATGACGGGTACTTTAAAATCGTAGGAAAAGTGACCCAGAGAACCAACAGTGACGGAAGCATAAAGGCTTACGAACTGGCATCTAAGGCGGCAGGTGCTGTGCAGTTTACAACGGAAAGCACTTCTTCCGTAGTAGTAGGATTAAGCAGTACGGGCGGTTCTAATGAATCCGCAGTGGCACTGATTAATACAGCGGACAATAGTGTGGTCGCAGAAGATGCAGGAACAGCTGTTGTAGCAGGAACAAAAAAGACAGAGTTAAAGTATACAGCATTACCGGCAGGTACCTATCAGGTTGTATCACCGGAAGATGCAGAACGTAACAGAGGCGCAAGATTCTTAGACATTACTGTTGAGGAAGAAGAAGCTGCAGCAGTTACAACAACATATGAATTCGCAGTTGCAGACCTTTCACCGGCAGCTTACAGCGTAACAGCCGATAAGACAGCAATTGCTGAAGGAACAGTCTTTGCTTCTGATTATGTAAAGACTGTCGGAACAGCAACATTCAGAACAAAGAGTTCTTCCGATTTCAGTGCATTAAAGGCAATTGAACTTGGTTCAAAGGCATCCGGTGCATTACAGTTTACTGTAACAGGTACTGCTTCAGTATCTTTTGAAGCAAGCAGTACAGGCGGTTCGAATGAATCGGCAATTGCACTTGTAAACACAGCAGACAACAGTACGGTTGCAGAAGATGCAGGAACAACTATTGTTAAGGGAACAAACGCAACAAAGCTTACATACAGCAGCTTACCGGCAGGTACTTATCAGATTGTTTCACCGGAAGATGCAGACCGTAACAGAGGTGTCAGAGTGTTAAGCTTCACAGCGGAACAGACAGCAAGCGGCGAAAGACCGGCAAGAAAAGCATGGGAAGACGTAGCAGCACCGGCAATTGGTGAGATTACGGCAGCAGACGGTAAAATTACAGTTCCGTTTACAATGGTAATCGGCTATGACGGTGCAGACAGTGTATCCGTTGATATGAAGAATGCAGCAGGAACGGTTGTAGCCACAGAAAATTATGCAAAAGATGCAGCAGAAGGCGTAGTTACATTTACACCGGCTGCAAGCGGTGATTATACATTTACAATTACAGCAGCAAGAAAAGATGAAGCAGACAAGACAGGAACAGATAAGGAATTTAAGGGCTTTGAACTTCCTCTTGCTAAGCCGTCTTTCCAGAGTGCAACAAGCCAGGGTGGCGGTAAGGTTTCACTCGTATGGGACGAAGTGACAGAAGCTTCTTCTTATGAAGTATCATACAGCGAAAACGGAACAGACTTTACACAGCCTGTATCTGTAACAGGAACAGAATATGTCGTTTCAGGACTGACAGTCGGCAAGGAATATACTTTCAAGCTGACAGCAGTCAGAGTATTACCGGCAGCCGTTTCAGAAGCTGCAACGATTACAGCAAAAGCAACTGCAGAAGCACAGCAGGTATGGGCTTTTTCAGCATTCGGTCAGGGCGTCAGCTCAGATGAAAAGAATGCAGGCTATGAAGCAGTGCGAATGACGGCAAGGTAACACTTTGGAATTTAAACAGCAAGGGTAAGATTGTACCGGCTTCTACAGACGGTTTATCCTTCTACTATACAGCCATTCCTTCTAATATGAACTTTACATTGTCAGCAACCGTAACAGTTGATGAATGGACATTGACAAACGGTCAGGAAGGCTTTGGTTTAATGGCGGCCGACAGAGTTGGTAAGAACGGTGATTCTTCTGTATTCTGGAACAACTCCTATATGGCATCTGTCACAAAGGTTGAATACTATGTAAACGCAGATGGCAGCATGGCATTAGACACTATTAAGCAGGGTGGCACAACAGCACCGGAGGGTTCTGTAAAGGCAACAATGAAGTTAGGTATCGGCTCACAGGAAAAGACAGGTGTTACAAAGGCAAACCTTTCTAAGCTGGAAGCAAACGATACAGCAACCGTAAACAATGAATTCAGTTCAAAGATGACAACACTGGAAAGCTCCGGTGTAACGGGAAATCTGATTGGCAATGCAACAAAGGATGTTACAGGAACTGTTGAGAATCCGCTGACAACCTTTAAGATGTCTATTCAGAAAAATAACACAGGTTATTTCGTAAGCTATACCAACGAAGCAGGCGAAACTGTGACAAAGAAATACTATGATACAAAGGCATTGGAACAGTTAGATGAAGACAATGTATATGTTGGTTTCTTCGCTTCAAGAACAGCAAAGATTAGCGTAACAGACATTAACTTAACAACGGTTTCACCTGAAAATGATGTGGCAAAAGAAGAACAGCCGGTTACAACTGTAGCACCTTCATATAAAGTAACATCTGCTTCTGTATCCAATTCAGAAAGCTACAAGTTATCTTATGTGGCCAATGCAGACGGTCACGTTGTTGTTACTGCAGCAGACGGAACGGTCATTGCAGATGAAGATGTAACAGCCGGTCAGAAATATGTATGGGAAACGACATTAACATTAGGTGAGAATACATTTACAGTAACGATGACACCGGTGGAAGGTTACAGACCAAGTGAATTTGAAGTATTGGATTCTTATGAAGCTTCAACATTTACTTATAAGGTAACATACAACAAGTTTGATGGTGACGTGATTTATGTCGGACCGGATGCGGCATCAGACGGTGTCGGTACAAAGGAAAATCCGATTGACATTTACACAGCAGTAAAATATGTTTCACCGGGACAAAAGATTGTACTCCTTTCAGGTACATACAACTTAGAATCAACAGTTACGGTACAGCCGGGTATCGACGGTACGGAAAGCCAGCCAATCATTATGGCAGCAGAGTCTTCTACAGACAGACCGGTATTTGATTTCGGCAAGAACTGTGAAGGTATGGTATTAGCCGGTGATCACTGGTATTATCAGGGATTTGATGTAACAAATTCAGCAAATGCAAAGGATGGTATCAGACTTTGCGGAAGCAGCTGTACAGTAGATAACGTACGGACTTATCACAACGGTAACACCGGTTTACAGATCAGCCGTTTTACATCAACAGATACTAAAGAAGAATGGCCAAGCAACAACTTAGTATTAAATTGTACATCATACGGCAATGCCGATGAGGGTTATGAAGATGCAGACGGATTTGCAGCAAAGCTGACAATCGGTGAAGGAAATACATTTGACGGCTGTATCGCATACAACAATGCAGATGACGGATGGGATTTATTTGCAAAGGTAGAAACAGGCTCAATCGGTGCTGTAACAATCCAGAACTGTGTAGCTTATGGCAACGGTTATCTGGAAGACGGTACTGATGCCGGTAACGGTAACGGATTTAAGATGGGTGGTTCAAGCATGTCAGGATACCACAAGTTAATCAATTCCGTAGCATTTGATAACAAGGCAAAGGGTATTGATTCTAACAGCTGTCCGGATATTCAGGCAACCAATTCTACATCATACAATAATGGCGGTTCAAACGTAGCCATGTATACAAATGATGCAGCAAATACCGATTTTATGGCAACAGGTGTTCTTTCATGGAGAACACAGAAGACAAGTGTGAATGAAACATTTAAGTTCAAGGGTACACAGGATGCTTCTAAGGTATATCAGTCAAGCAACTATTTCTGGAACTGCACGGAAGCAGGAACAAATAATAGTACAACAGCCGTAACGGCAGACTGGTTTGTATCTACAGACACAAAGATGAATTATGACACACACGTATATGCAGCGATTCCGGTTACAAGAAACAGTGACAATACAATCAATATGAACGGCTTACTGGTACTTACAGCCAATGCAAAGGCTGGCGCTGTTGTAGGCGGTCAGGCTTCTGCAAAGATTGATTTGAGCGGTAAGATGACAGGTGGTCTGTTATTCCAGAAGACAACAGGCAGTGAATCTGTAGAAACAGGTGATATGCAAATATGATGCTTTATATCCTCTTACTGCTTGGTGCAGCAGGTGTATATGCAGCTTCTAAGAAAAGAAAGCACGCATAAGCATGATGCCGGATTCAGACGAATATAAACGAATATAAAAGTCAAGGAACCCCTTTATTGAGGTGACTTAATAAGGGGGTTCTTTTCTTAAAGAAAATATATATTTTGACAATTAAATTAATTGCAAAAAGATATGTATTTTCTTTTGGAAAAGAACAAAAAGGGAGGTTTTTTTACAATGATTAAAAACAGAAGGACGAGCGGACTGCTGAGCATGGCATTGGCAACATGTCTGGTTGTAAGTGCAGTACCGGTACAGACAGTGGATTCTATTTTGGGAAATGCAGCAGGAAGGGTAACAGCTTATGCTGAGGAAACGGCGCAGAGTACAAAGCCGCTTACAACACTTTGGAAAACGCAGGAAGTCGGTACACACGAGGGAACAGGAACTTATGCGTATGATGCAGCAGCAAAGACTGTAACGGTAAACGGTGCCGGTACAAAATTTGATAAATCAGCAGGAAGTGATGATTTATTCTACGCTTATTTTGAGGGTAAAGGAGATTTAACCATTACAGCGAAGATGACCGTCAATAATAACGGCAATGCAGGATACGCAGGACTGTTAATCCGTAATGCCGCAGATGAAGCGGGAAGTGCCAGTGCAGCACTGTATGCAGATTTTGCAAATGGAAGCAAGAATCAGATCCGTTACGGATACCATAAAGAAGCAGCAGGCGGCGGTGCATCACAGGTCAATACGGCAGTCACAACCGCTTCTTCTGACATTTATATTAAATTAGAAGTTTCAGAGAATAAAGCAACCTATCACGTTGCTTCGACAGCTGATTTTTCAGATGAAAAGGTAAAGACACAGACAATTTCCGGATTATCCGCAAAGACAATCGGTTTCTTTGCAACAGAAGGAGTAACTGCAGAATTTTCGGATGTAACGGTGACATCAAATTATACAACCGATGACGGTGCTGCGGTAAACAAGCAGATTTTTGATTCAGAGGCAGGAGAAGTAAATTTCTCACAGTCAAGCAGTAAAGATTACTCAGGAAATTATGATGCCGGAAATTCCTTTGAAACTTCCGCAAACGGCAACATTTTATCCGTAAATCATACAAGAAGCGCAACAGTGAAAGGAAATATCAGAGATGATAAAGGAATGGATTACTTATTGTTCCCGGAAACATCAGAAGATATGACGATTTCAGCAGATATTACAGTGACAAAGCTGGATTCCGGTACAGATAAGCAGGGTCTTGCCATCGGACAGTTTAACGCGAAGACCGGCAGCGCCATGAAGTGTGACGTATTACATATCCAGAAAAATATTGTGATCCAGCATACATTTTCAACGGTCAGCGGAACGGGTAACTGCGGTTCTCCAAAGGTTGGCAAAAAAACTGACACAGCAAACGGATATGAGCTGGGCGGCACATATACACTGACTTACACAAAGAGTGGCAATACCGCTAAAATGCAGGTTGTAAGCGCAGACGGAACGGTGCTTATGGGTTCAGAAGCAAATCCGGGCGAATTTGACCTGACACAGTCTTATGCAGACCTGCAGACAGGACAGACAGTACGCTATGGTCTGGCATTTTCAGGTGTTACGGCAGAAATCAGTAACCTGACCTTAAAGAATGCAGAAGGTACGGTTGTATATGACCAGAACGATTATTACGTTGCAGTCGGTGTTGCACCGGTGATTACAAATGCCGCAACAGAAGTGGCTTCTGACAGAAAGAGCATGAATATTACATGGGATGTCGCAGAAGAAGGCTCAGGCAATATTAAATATGCCGTATATGTATCAAAGGATGGCGGTGAATATACAAAGATTTCTGATTCTAAGGTGAACAGCTTCAGTTATGCCGGAATGGACGGCGACGGAAACTATCAGTTTAAGATTGTGCCTTATGGCGGAACAACAATGGGAACAGCCGTAGAAACTGAAATAACGGACTATCAGGCACCACTTGCACAGGCTGAATTAACAGCCGCAGGCAGCAAATCTAAGGTAGAACTGTCATGGAATGCCGTAGAAGGTGCATCTTCTTATGATGTATACAGAAAACTGGGTTCTGACGGTGAAGCAGTGCTGGTTAAGACAACAGCAGAGAATGCATTTACAGATACAGATGTTGTCGAAGAAGAACCGTATTATTACTATGTTATAGCAAAAAATGACAAGAATACAAGTAATCCGTCAGCAACGATGCAGGTACTGACATCAGACGGTCATACAGGTGCTTATGTATATGAAAATGAAGCAACAAAACTGACAGTAGCATATAAGTCCAATGATACTGTTTTTGATGATAATGCACTGCTGGTTCTTACAGCAGACGAAGCAGGAACAGCACAGCTTTATGTAAATGACGTGCTGGCAGATACCAAAACTGTCGGTGCGGGCGATGAAATGAAGTTTGAACCTGAATTAAAGAAAGGCAGAAATGACGTTACTGTTATATTTACTGATGCAGAGGGAAATGCGACAAGAAAGACATTTAATTTTGTTGCAAACCCGGATGTTGATATTGTTGTAGATGCGGCATATACAGGCGAAGACGGTGCAGAGTCAGACGGACTGCCGGTATACAAGACTGTTCAGGCAGCAGTCAATGCAGTGCCGGAAGATAATGCAGAAGCCAAAGTGATTTACATTAAAAATGGTGAATATAATGAACGTGTTGAAGTAAAATCACCATATGTAAGTCTTCTCGGACAGGACAGTGAAAAGACCCATTTATTCTATTCTGTATGTGTTGCCAACGGAAATGCAGACAGTATGTGGAACCGTAATGCAATGTATGTAGATACGGCAGCAACAGGCTTCACAGCAGAAAATCTGACGGTTGAAAATTCGTATGACTATACAAACGGTTCGGACCAGCAGGCAGATGCCCTGTGTATTGTGGCTGACCAGACGGCATGTATTAATGTAAGATTAATCGGCTATCAGGATACCCTGCTGACCGATACAAGAACGAAAGATGAAAACGGCAATTATGCGGTAACAAGACAGTATTTCAATAAATGTTATATTACAGGTAATGTTGACTTTATCTATGGTGCAGGTACCTCTGTATTTGAAGACTGTGATATTGTTGCAAGATATACAGAATACAAATCAGACGGATGCTATACAGCCGGAAGAACATATGCTTCCACACCTTACGGATACGTATTTAACAACTGCCGATTCCTTGCCGAAGAAGGCGTAGCAGACGGCGCATACAGAATGGCACGTCCGTGGGCGCAGATGATTCAACAACATTTATGAACTGTTACTTAGGCAGGGCGATTTCACTGGAAACATCTTACGGCGACATGAGCGGTAACTTAGCTGAAAATGCAAGATTTGCAGAATACGGTTCTTACGGTCCGGGATATACAGTAAATAATAAGCGCCCATACCTGACAAGTGCACAGGCAGCAAAATTTAAGACGGACACAGTATGGGGGACTATGATTACAGTGCAAGAACTGCCACATTGTATGGAACACAGCAGGAAAAACCGAAAACAGATATAACGGTTGTTGATAAGGCAGAGGTTGTTAAGAATGTAGCGGTTGATGAAAATGCCGTAATTAAAAATGCAGCCGGTGAAACCGTAAATCCGGGAGAAGTCAGTGTTGTCATTGAAAAAGCCGGAAACAGCGTAATTGACTCAATTATGAAAGGCTTTACAGCCGGCGGAATATTAATTGCTGACGGAAGTACAGTAGATTATTATGACATTGAATTACAGGATGAGAACGGTCAGGCAGTTATGCTTGAAAGCGGTAAAATCCAGATTACATTTGCTTATAAAGAAGGAATTGATTACAGCAAAGTTAATGTAATTGTATATCATCTGAATGAAAAGACCGGTGTCATTGAAAAGCTGGAAACACAGCTTACAAGTGAAGGTATCCGTTTTGAGGCAGACAGCTTCAGTCCGTTTGCAGTATACTATGAAAATAAAACGGTACAAAAAGATGATATTACCAAGCCGGATGACACAAAGAAAGATGATACAAAAACAGACGATGTAAAGAAGGATGATGCAGGTTCAGGAACACAGCAGGGTGAGAATACCGGTGATGTGTCAGAGAAATCAGAAAATGCACAGCAGTCTGCGGATACAGGCGTACAGACAGGGGATACAGCCAATGGATTTGGATTCCTTGCGGCAGCAGTTGCAGCGGCAGGAGCAGGTGCTTATGAATTTCTTAGAAAAAGAAAGCTGATTCGCAGATAAAAAAAGATAATTACTCAAATTTGATAGCCCCGCGGGGGCTGCCATGGAAATTCAAAAATTTCGTGGCAGCCTTTTTGCATTGTCGGTAGACGGTTTTGGAAAAAATATATGTGAAAATTTGTATATAAATTGATATAAGAGTGAAAAATATGTAAAATGCACAAAAAATGTGACAAATATCAGTAGTTGAGTAGCAAAAATAACTGCAATCATGGTTGACTATCTGATTTAAAAATAATATAATAAAAACAATTGGTGAAAACTTATAAAAGTTTTTTTAAAAAGTTCGTGATTTTTTAAAAATGTGCTAAAAATACGAGGTTTCAGGAATGCTTTATAAAAACACTAAAAACAAATCAGGAGGACGATTATGAGAAGAAAGGTGACAAAGGCAGCAGCGCTTTTATCAGCAGTACTGATGGCTAGCAGTTCTGTACCGTATGGTGTGTTAATACCTTACAATGTATTGGCAGAAGAGGTAAGTGCAGATGCCGGTGTGGCAGCACAGGAGGAAACAGCAGCAACTGTAGGCAGCGTAACCAACATTAAGACATGGGATGCAGCAGGCTTACTGGCAGCAGCAACAACAGAGGATAATGGCTTATCCTTAAAGGGTGACGGCTGGACAAGCGGAACAGATACAGCCGGAGCAGAAGCATTTGGAACAGGAGATTATGTAAAGGCAGGAGGTGTAAAGCCGACACCAAATAATGGCGCAGTTCCGACAGCAGGATGCTACTTACAGTATACAGCGACCGACAGCGGTAAGCTGACAATTATGGAAAAGACACAGAAGTCTAATAAGAGCTTCTATGTTGTAGATTCAGACGGTGTTGTAAAAGACACAAAGACATCAGGTTCAGCAAGTACATACGATACCATTACAATTGATGTAGAAGAAGGCAAGACCTATTATGCATATATGTCAGGTTCAACAGCCAACATTTTCCAGGTTGTATATACACCGACACAGGTTGTAAGAACATGGGATGCAGCAAGCTTACTTGCAGCAGCAACAACAGAGGATAACGGCGTATCCTTAAAGGGTGACGGCTGGACAAGCGGAACAGATACAGCCGGAGCAGAAGCATTTGGAGCAGGAGATTATGTAAAGGCAGGAGGTGTAAAGCCGACACCAAATAATGGCGCAGTTCCGACAGCAGGATGCTACTTACAGTATACGGCGACCGAAAACGGTAAGCTGACAATTATGGAAAAGACACAGAAGTCTAATAAGAGCTTCTATGTAGTAGATTCAGACGGAGTTGTAAAGGATACAAAGACATCAGGTTCAGCAAGTACATATGATACCATTACAATTGATGTGGAAGAAGGCAAGACCTACTATGCATATATGTCAGGTTCAACAGCAAACATCTTCCAGGTATCCTTAGCAGTCGGTGAAAAGAAGCAGACTGCATGGGCAGATGTTGCAGCACCGGTGATTAACAGTGTAACAACAGATGAAGCCGGAGATTTCGTTGTAGACTTCTCAGCAGTCATTGATGCATACAAGGGTGCTGATGATGTAAAGGTTACAATGTTACAGGATGGTCTGGAAGTATCTACACAGACATTTACAAAGCAGGCATCAACAGCTACATTTGCACCATACCGTTCAGGTACTTACACATTCGTAGTGGTTGCACAAAGATATGGCGAAGCTGATAAGGCAAGTGAAGTTTATACATACAAGGATTATGTACTGGCAGTAAAGAAGCCGGTTATCACATGGGCACAGAACAAGGGTAACGGCGATGTTTACTTAGACTGGATTAATATTGAAGATGCAGATTCTTATTCTGTAGCTTATAAGGAATCCGGAAGCACAGCAGATTACACGGTTGTAGAATCAGCATTATCTGCAGAAACAGGAAATTACACACTGACAGGACTGACAGCAGGCAAGTCTTATGATATCCAGATTAAGGCACTCAGAAAGTCAGACGGTTTTGAATCTGTTTATACAGAAAAAGATTTTGAAGTAACAACAGCAGAAGAACAGCCATGGTATACGGCAATCGTAGGTTCTGCACAGGCAGGCGATGTTACATTTACAACGGCTGACGGTCAGACGGATAATGTAAAGCTTTCCGTAACTGACAATAGCGCAGCAAAGAGTAATAATCAGGAATCACCGGCAATTGCAGGAACAGCCGGAACACTGGAAGTTAAGGGACAGGCAAGCGGTAAGATTTCTGATGATGAAGACGGATTTACATATTACTATACAAAGATTGACCCGAACAAAGAAAACTTCAAGCTGAGTGCAACATTTGAGATTACGGATACTTCTCTCACACCGGATAATCAGACCGGTTTGGTATTGTTGCAGCCGATGCACTTGGATTAAATGTATGGGGTAATCCGGATTATGTACATAAGTATTTCAACTACGCATCTTCTATGATGTTTAGCTCAAAGCAGAGTAATCCGTTTATGAGAACGGTTACAGGTTATACATCAGCTGATACATCAAGCAATGACGGTGTAGAAAGAACTGTAACGAACTCTAAGTTACAGACCAGACAGCAAAATTTGAAGTAGGCAACAAATATACATTTACATTAGAAAAGACAGACGAAGGTTATACAGCAGCCTGCAACGGTTCAGAGCAGAAGCTTTCTGATAATTCCTTTACATCTGTACAGGAAGACGGAACGGTTGTAGTCGGTATTGCAGTATCCAGAAAGGTATCTGTAAAGGTATCTGATGTTGAATTTTCAAAGTCTGAAAGCAAGGGTATTACATCAAATGACAACGGTGATACAAAGATTACACCGGACGGCAGAGTATACTCAACAAGCACAAGCGGTTCTGCAAATTACGAATACATCTATGTACCAAATTGTGCAGGTACACTGACAGTATCAAACGGTGATACAGATGTAGTTGTAGATCAGGCAGTTGCTGCAAATGAAGTTGTAAGAGTAAATGTTCCGTTAAACAACGGAAAGAATACTGTAAAGTCAACATTAAAGCCAACAGCAGCAGATAACATTGCAAGCACAGTAGCAGTTATTAAGGAAACAGTTGTTGATCATCAGTCATACGACAGGAAGGTCAGACAATCATTGTATCCGCAGATGCTGATGCAGAAGGTAAGGGAACAGAAGAAAGCCCGATGAGCCTGTCTAATGCATTAAAGTATGCACAGCCGGGTCAGACCATCTTCTTAAAGAATGGTACATACAGCGGTGCAAAGGTTGAAAGAAGTGTCAGTGGTACAGCAGATAAGAATATCAACCTTGTAGCAGAATCACTTTCTACAGACGGAACAGACGGTGTAGTATTTACAGGTGAAGTAAGGCTCACAGGTTCATACTGGCATGTATATGGTCTGTATGTAAAAGATTCAGCAGGTGTAGGTATCCAGATTTGCGGTAACTACAATACAATTGAAATGTGTACAGTAAACCACGCAGCAAATTCAGGTATCCAGATCAGCCGTGAAGGCGGTGCTGATAATGATGCCGGAAGAAAAGGCAAGTTATGGCCTACAGGCAACCTCATTAAGAACTGTGAATCATTTGATAACTGTGATGCAGGACGTAATGATGCCGATGGTTTTGCAGCAAAGCTGACTTGTGGTGAAGACAATAAGTTCTATGGCTGTATCAGCCATAACAACATTGATGATGGCTGGGATTTATATGCAAAATCCGTATCCGGTGAAATCGGTGCTGTAACAATTGAAAACTGTGTAACTTATAACAACGGCTGGCTGACAACAGATGATGTAACAGCTAAAGGCTATGAATACGGCGAAGGTAACGGCTTCAAGCTTGGCGGTGGTCAGATGAAGGGTGCACATGTTTTAAAGAACAGTATTTCATTTGACAACCATGCAAAGGGTATTACTTCAAACAGCTGCCCTGACTGTAAGATTATTAACTGTATTTCTTACAACAACTCACTGGATAACAGTGCATACAATGTAGGTTTAAATACAAAGGATTCTAACATCAAGGCTTGGGAAGTAACAGGATTAATTTCATTAAACAACAGCAAGAATACAAAGCTGGAGGATTTAATCCCATTTGCACTTCACAGTGAAAACAACTACATTTATGACGGTTCCGCTTCTTATAATAATAAGGGTGAACAGGCTACAGAAGACTGGTTTGAAAGTGTAGATACGTCTGTAAAACCAACAAGAAATGAAGACGGTACAATCAATATGCACAACCTGCTTCTCTTAAAGGATACTTCTAAGAACACAGGTGCGGTATTAGATGTAACAAGTGATGCAGCAAAATCCGTAAAACCGGCAAAGACAACGGTTGTTGAAGAAGAAAAGGTTGTATATGAAATGCGTCAGGATGCAGACGGCAACTGGCATTACTATGCAAATGATAAAATTGCAACGGATTACTGCGGCATGGCATTAAACGAATACGGCTGGTGGTATATCAAGAACGGTGATGTAGACTTTACATATACCGGTATGGCATGCAATGAATACGGCTGGTGGTACTTCAATAACGGACAGCTTGATTTATCATTCTACGGTCTTGCAAACAATGAATACGGAACATGGTTCTACACAGACGGACAGTTAAACTTCGGCTTTACAGGAATGATTATTCCGGATGACGAGTGGCTCTATGTTCAGAACGGACAGGTACTGACAGATTACACCGGAATGGCATTAAATGACTATGGCTGGTGGTACTTCAAGGATGGTAAGGTTGACTTTACCTATACCGGAATGGCAGTGAATGAATATGGCTGGTGGTATTTCAGCAATGGACAGATTGATTTTGGCTATAACGGATTTGCCACAAATGAATACGGTACATGGCTGTTTACAGACGGTATCTTAAATACAGGCTTACAGGCATGACATTAAACGGCGATACATGGGTATATGTTACAGATGGTTATATCAGTAATACCTATACCGGAATGGCATTAAATGACTATGGCTGGTGGTACTTTAACAATGGTGTTCTGGATTTAAGCTATACCGGAATGGCATTAAATGAATACGGCTGGTGGTATTTTAACAATGGTCTGCTTGATTTAACATTTACGGGTGTCGGCAGTAATGAATACGGCGACTGGTACTTTAAAGACGGAACAATCGCTTTTGATTATTCAGGTACAATTAGCTTTGGCGGACAGGATTATACCGTAACCAATGGATATGCTGTAAAAGCATAAATCTGACAAACTAAGATTGAATTTATAAAAAGACCGGCAGAGGTGCAGCGCATTGCAGCATCTCTGCCGGTTTTTCTATTTAACAAAAAACCTTAACAAAAAACCATGTAATATTTTATTGAAACAGGTTGGATACAATGGTATAATGAAAATAATTAGATATGAAAAAAAGTGACATAGACGACACGAGAAAACAGCAGTAAGGAGGAACAACATATGATTCAGGCAATGGTCAAAAAATTGAATGGGAAAAGACTGCGGCAGCGTATTTCATCTGCAATTTTAATAGTTGCAATATTGGTAAGTTTTTCTGGTATTCTTGGAGGAACTGCCATGTTAGTAATGGGTGTCCAGTACAATCACGCATTAACCAATTATGGTTTTTCACAGGGTGATATCGGTAAGATGATGATTACATTTGCAGACACTAGAAGTAACCTGCGGGCGGCAATCGGTTATCAGGATAAGACACTGGTACAGGAAACCTACGAAGCGTATGAAACAAAGAAGCAGGCATGTAAGGATTATGCAGTTATAGTAGAAGAAACAGTTGCTTCCGCTGAAGAACGTAAATTGTATGATCAGATTATGAGCGGTATGGAAGATTATTTTACATCAGCTGATAAGGTAATACAGATGGGTAAAGATGTAACGAATATCGATCAGAGAAATCAGGCACAGCGACTGGCAAAAGATGAAGTGGTACCGAAGTACGAAGCAATTTATGAGAATATGGTACAGCTGCTGGACGCGAATACCAGCGAAGGTAACAAATTGGAAATTAATTTAAAGGTATTAACATATGTCTTACTGGCGGTAGTTGTTCTTATTATTATTGTAGCAATTTTAATCGCAAGGAAGCTGGGCGATGCGCTTGCGTTAAATATTGTAATCCGCTCGATGCACTGGCAGAACGTTTCAAGACCTTTGCACAGGGTGATTTGACAAGTGAATTTCCGGTAATGGAATCAGAAGATGAAGTATCTGATATGGTTACTGTTGCAAAGGATATGGCAGAG
>ENA-OQIO01000066-OQIO01000066.1-human-gut-metagenome-genome-assembly--contig:-NODE-66-length-46125-cov-3.021827_pt1 | contig 46125 bp, 52 predicted proteins | sample MGYA00242573_ERZ504737 | MGnify/ENA primary metagenome ERZ504737 (study PRJEB26092, sample SAMD00036203) | human gut metagenome | host: Homo sapiens | study: EMG produced TPA metagenomics assembly of...
TTTGCTGGAGCTGCTGTAACTTCATCAGCTGAAAGAATAAATGGTCTGATTGTTGCATGTGAACAAACAAATGCACAGCTGTTACACTGAATGCAGGCTGCTGGATCCCACTCAGGAACCATAACGGCTGTTCCTCTCTTTTCGTATGCAGATGCACCTGTTTCAAACTGACCATCAGCAATATCCTTAAATGCAGATACAGGAAGGCTGTCACCATCCATTAATCCGATAGGTCTAACAGTTCGTTGACCATCTTTACAGTAGCCGGACGACCTGTACGGTTGATTGTCTTCTTTTCTTCTGTTGCATTTGCCCAGTCAGCAGGTACTTCTACCTTATGTACAGCATCTACACCGGCATCAATTGCCTTGTAGTTCATTTCTACAACAGCGTCACCCTTCTTGCTGTATGACTTCTTAGCTGCTGCTTTCATGAATTCAACTGCCTGATCGATAGGCATTACGTTTGCAAGCTTAAAGAATGCAGACTGTAAAATTGTATTTGTTCTCTTACCCATACCAATTTCAATTGCTTTGTCAATTGCATTGATTGTGTAGAGCTGGATATTGTTCTTCGCAATATACTGCTTTGCTTCTGCATTCAGATGTTCAGCGAGTTCTTCGTCTGACCACTGGCAGTTAATCATAAAGATTCCGCCCGGCTTAACATCCTGAACCATCTTGTATCCCTTTGTAATGTAAGATGGGTTATGACATGCAACAAAGTCAGCCTGATTGATATAGTATGGACTTCTGATTGGGTTATCACCAAATCTTAAGTGGCTGATTGTAATACCGCCAGTCTTCTTAGAGTCATACTGGAAATATGCCTGAATGTACTTATCTGTATGGTCACCGATAATCTTTGTAGAGTTCTTATTCGCACCTACAGTACCATCACCGCCAAGACCCCAGAATTTACATTCAACAGTACCCTTAGCAGATGTAATAGGAGCCGGCTTAACTTCCGGTAAGCTTAAGTTTGTTACATCATCTACGATACCGATTGTAAATCTTGCCTTTGGAGCATCTTTTTCAAGTTCTTTGTATACAGCGAATACTGATGAAGGTGGTGTATCCTTAGAGCCAAGACCGTAACGGCCGCCTGTTAAGATAACATCATTCATACCGGCTTCACGAAGTGTTGCTGCTACATCAAGATAAAGAGGTTCACCTAATGAACCAGGTTCCTTTGTTCTGTCGAGTACCGCAATCTTCTTAGCAGTCTTAGGAAGAACCTTTAAGAGGGAAGCTGATACCCATGGACGATACAGTCTTACTTTTACAAGACCTACTTTTTCGCCCTTTGCTGTTAAGTAGTCAATTACTTCTTCAGCTACATCGTTGATAGAACCCATTGCAATGATGACTCTGTCTGCATCCGGTGCACCATAGTAGTTGAATAAATCATAATCTGTACCTAACTTTTCGTTAATCTTCTTCATGTACTTCTCAACAACTGCTGGAAGTGCATCATATGCTGAGTTACATGCTTCACGATGCTGGAAGAAAACATCACCGTTTTCATGTGAACCACGCATAGCCGGATGTTCCGGATTCAAGGCATGTGCACGGAATTCTTCTACTGCTTCCATATTGCACATTTCCTTTAAGTCTTCATAGTCCCACTTTTCAATCTTCTGAATCTCGTGAGATGTACGGAAACCGTCGAAGAAGTTAATGAATGGAACTTTACCTTCAATTGTTGCAAGGTGTGCAACCGGGCTTAAATCCATAACTTCCTGAGGGTTTGTTTCAGCAAGCATTGCGAAACCAGTCTGACGACAGGCGTAAACGTCACTATGGTCACCGAAGATATTCAGGGACTGTGTAGCAACTGTACGTGCTGATACATCAAATACACAAGGAAGCTGTTCACCGGCAATCTTGTACATATTTGGAATCATCAGAAGAAGACCCTGTGATGCAGTAAATGTTGTTGTTAATGCACCTGCTGCAAGTGAACCGTGTACTGTACCTGCGGCACCTGCCTCTGACTGCATTTCTACCACCTTTACTGTATTACCAAAAATGTTTTTCTGTCCTGCTGCTGACCACTGGTCAACAACATCTGCCATTGGACTAGAAGGTGTGATAGGATAGATACCTGCAACTTCTGTAAACGCATAAGCAACGTGTGCAGCAGCTGTATTACCATCCATAGATTGTTTTGCTCTAGCCATTTCTTTGTAATCCTCCTTAAAAATATTGTGGAATTGTATCATTCCGATTATCTATATTTTAGTATTTCTTCGACAAAATGTAAAGGCATTCTTCTAAATTATCTATTAAAATACATAATTTCTTTGTAATGCCTTTACAATTTTTGTTTATTTTCACTATCGTTTGTGTATACAATATACTGTATCAGCTTCTTTTTATAACCTTTTCTGCCAGTTTTTCCAATGTCTGTCCATCTGCCTTTTTCATGACTGACCGGATTGTTACCATATCCTCACAAATAGTTATATTCTTCATATTCTCCAGATATGACTTCATCAGCCTGCCGGATACCGGACCCCACGAACCGTTTTCAATCACTGCCGCATAGCGGTTCTGGAAATTCTTCATTTTTAATGATACAAAAAATCCTCCATGCATGGCATTAATCCACCATCATACGTAATGCCCGCAAGCACCAGCGCATCATAACGGAAGCTGTCCGCAACCGCTTGGGCCATATCTGCTCTTGCAAGGTCAAAAACAGCAACATTTTCTTCACCCTGCCCTTCAATATAGAAGCAAAATGTTCAGCCACATATTTTGTATTGCCGTGAATTGATGAATATGCCACCACGACGCCCTTTTCTTCTGGCTGATAACTGCTCCATTTTGCGTATTTATCCAAAAAGTATTCCAAACCACCGGTAAGCACCGGTCCGTGCAGCGGTGCAATTTTTTCAATATCAAGTACCGCTGCTTTCTTTAAAAGGCCCTGGACATTAGCACCGTACTTGCCGACAATATTAATAAAATACCTTCGTGCTTCCCCTGTCCACTCATGCTCCAGTACGTCCTGTGCTTTTCCTGCGGCATCATAAGTGCAGCTCTGTGACAATGCACCGAATCTGCCAAATCCGTCCGCTGAAAATAAAATCTTATCGGCTTCATCATATTCGACCATGACTTCCGGCCAGTGTACCATTGGTGCCATCACAAAATGCAGCGTATGTCTGCCAAGCTTTAACGTATCGCCTTCCTTGACTTCTAATATAGAAAGTTCTTCCGTATCCAGTTCAAAAAACTGTGGCAGCATGGCTACTGTTTTTGCATTTGCCACAACAACCGTTTCCGGATACTTTACCAGAAATTTCCGGATATTTCCGGCATGGTCCGGCTCTAAATGCGAAACAACCAGATAATCCGGCGCTTTTCCACCAAATACTTCTTCCAGATTATCAAACCACGCATCTGTCGCCCGGTTATCCACCGTATCCATTACTGCAATTTTGCTGTCCTTAATCACATAGGAATTGTATGTCACCCCGTCCGGTATCCGGTACTGGCTCTCAAACAAATCCAATGTCGTATCGTTTACACCTACATAAAAAACATCTTCTGAAATCTTCCAAACTGCCATGCCAATCCTCCTTGTTTTTGCTTTTTTACTTTTTTTGTCATTATAAATCTTTTTCGTGTTAAAAACAAGAACGTTTCCTATTTTTATTAAATTTAAAAGAAAAACTTTACAGATATTTTATACATGAAGCCGTCATCTGATTCAAAAAACACCGCAGAAAAGTTTATCCTCTTCTGCGGTGTCACTCAATTTATTCTTTATATTATAGTAGTTTTACAACTTAGTCATCTGCGCCCTGTAAAGCATCGTAGCCTGTTTCTCCGGTACGAACCTTTACGACATCTTCCACATCGTATACGAAAATCTTACCGTCACCGATATGTCCGGTGTAGAGTGCCTTCCTTGCTGCATCAATAACATCTGCAACAGGAACTTTTGAAACAACCATTTTCGACCTGAATCTTAGGAAGAAGCTGCATATCAACTTCAACACCTCTGTAGTATTCCGGTGCGCCTTTCTGTGTACCACAGCCGAGTACCTGTGTCACTGTCATACCTGTTACGCCGATGTCGTTCATTGCCTTCTTTAACTTTTCAAACTTAGACTGCTTTGCAAGGATTTCAACCTTTGTAATCTTATTTTCCTTTTCAGGAGAAGTCTTTACAACTGCCGGTACGGCATTTTCCATCTTTTCAGAACCGAAAACTTCGATTTCATCATCAGATGCGATTGTTAAATCATTTGCTGCAAATTCAAATCCTGAGTAAGCACTTGCAAGACCATGTTCTGCGTAATCCAGGCCCTTGATTTCAATATCTGCCGGTACTCTTAAACCGATTGTGTGCTTTAATACTTCAAATACGATAATCATTGTTACGCCAACCCATGCGCAGACTGTAACAACACCTAAAAGCTGGATACCGAGCTGCTTAAATCCGCCGCCGTAGAAAAGACCTGCTCCAACACCGTTCTGACCTGTTGAGAAAAGTCCGACACAGATCGTTCCGAGTAAACCATTTGCAAAATGAACACCGACTGCACCAACCGGGTCATCAACCTTACATACTTTATCAATAAATTCGATTACCAATACAACTGCGATACCTGCGATGATACCTTCAATGGCTGCACCGTACATATCAATACAGTCTGTACTTGCTGTTACGATAACAAGACCTGCTAATGTACCGTTTAATGACATGGATACATCCGGCTTCTTATAACGGATCCATGTAAATAACATTGTTGTTACGGTTGCTACGCTGCTGCCATATTTGTTGTAGAGAATACTGAACCTGCAAGCGCACCCATTGTCATTTCTGAACCATCGGCTGCATTTGTCAGACCTTCCATTGCTACGGTTGAACCACCGTTAAATCCAAACCAGCAGAACCACAGGATAAACACACCAAGTGCTGCCATTGTCAGATTGTGTCCAAGAATTGCTCTTGGCTTTCCGTTCTTATCGTACTTACCGATACGAGGTCCTAATACTGCGGCACCAATCAGAGCTGCCATACCGCCTACCATATGTACTGCACAGGAACCTGCGAAATCGTGGAAGCCTAATTCTGATAACCAGCCGCCGCCCCATATCCAGTGACCGGATACCGGATAAACAATCAGTGAAATAATTGCACTGTAAATGCAGTATGCTTTGAAATCTGTTCTTTCTGCCATTGCTCCGGATACGATTGTTGCTGCTGTTGCACAGAACACTGTCTGGAAAATGAAGAATGCGTAAAACGGAACACCGTCCGGTGTTACTGCTGAGTAATCACCTCGTGTAAATAAATCAATTCCACCAAATATTGCGCTGGATGATCCAAACATAATACCAAAACCGATAATCCAGAAAATCGGAGTACCGATACAAAAGTCCATTAAGTTCTTCATAATAATGTTACCGGCATTTTTTGCTCTTGTAAGACCGGATTCAAGTATGCAGAAACCTGCCTGCATAAAGAATACCAGTGCGGCGCCTACCAGCACCCATACTGTATTAACTGCTGAAAAGTCCATAACCATTTCCTCCCTTAATTCCATCTTCTTTGTCATGTCTTCTGGTCAGGTGGATCCGAGCCTGTCCGGATTATTGAAGCTGCAATCCTTTTTCCGTACCGAAAATTTCTGTTTTTTGAAATTTTACCCATATACGAAAAAAGACGTGTAACCGATTATTCCTAATCTGTTACACGCCTTTGTGCATCGCTGTTCAATTTATGTTGCTTATTATACCGCCTTTATTTTATAATTATTGAAAAATCGGAACATTTTCTCTTGATTTTTTAATTTTTGTTTTATTATTTTTTTATACACCACCTATTTTTAAGTTTTTGCGGATATTTACTTGCTTTCCGTACTGCGGGACAGGATTCCCCACTACGGCGGCAAAGCAAATTTTATAAATCCGTTTTTACAAATTAATTTTACAGATTGGAGTTTTTCACATGCACACCGGATACACACTCATTCAGCCTTACGTATTTTTAACCTTAAACAGCCTGCTTACCAACGAGCATCTGCTTTCTTCTCCGGCGGATTTATTCTGCTATGAATTCAGCGGCGATGTTTCTTTAAAATTTGTTGCATCACCATATACAGAATTGATTATCGGACAGCGCCCTGACGGCAGCTGCCGCATTTTTTGTATCCGCACCGCTGATGAACCGTTGATACTAAAACTCTCCGGATTTTCATACTGCTTTGGTGTGCGGTTTGATGAAAGTCTGTATTACCGGCTTCCGGGACATCCGTTTCCTTTTCCGGCTGACCTGCTCCAGACCATTTCCATGTCTGATTCTGATATCTTTTCAGGTACGGTTTCTTTTTCCGAGCGGATACAGCGTTTTCTTTCCGCATTAAACAAAACCGGAAAAACACCAGCCTGCCCGCCCGCCGCCACACTCATCCATCAGAGCATCAAAAAAGCTGACGGCGATATCACCGTCAGCGAACTGGCTGCGCGTACCGGCTATTCCTGTCGCCATATCAGCCGCATTTTTACGGAATATTTCGGATACAGCCCGAAAACCTTTTGCCGGCTGTTACGCTTTCACCATACTCTTTATGAAATTTTTCAGGACCCGCATCGCAATAACTCCGAATTTATCACGCAAATCGGCTATTCCGACCAGGCACATTTTCAGCGGGAATTCAAAACATTTATGGGCGAAACACCGCGCCGGTTCGGCCGCCGGTTAATCCAGCAGAAATTCTGACATTACAACGTTGCTGACTTCCCTGCCCCGCTTTGTAAGAAAAATTCTGCCGTTTTCACGCACCAGCAGACCGAATTTCTGATTTTTTTCAAGCACCTGTGCATAAATATCATCTACTGTTTTTCCGAATTTTCCCAAAAAATCCGCCTCGGAAATGCCGCTGTTTTTGCGCAGTCCCAAAAAGAACATTTCTTCCATCTGCTCCGGTACGGAAAGTGTATGCTGTTCGGCGCGTACCGCCGCCAGTGCCTTACTTATGACTTCTTTCTTTTCTTCCAGCTCCGCCATAGTGTCTATATAAAGTGCAAGGCTGTCCGTATTGGTGTAGCGCTGTTCGCAAAGCAGTGATGCCGCGCCTGTCCCGAAGCCGAGATAATTTTTGCGTTCCCAGTAGGAAAGATTATGGCGGCATGCCTTTCCTTCTTTTGCAAAATTAGAGATTTCATACTGATGGTAACCGTTATCCGCAAGCCGCAGACACGCCGTATCGTACATCTGACGTTCTGTATCTTCATCGGGCAGTGCCGGATACCGGTCTAAATGTTCGTAAAGTGCCGTGCCTTCTTCCAGTATCAGACTGTACATGCTGATATGCTCCGGCTTTAATGCAAGAACCGTATCCAGCGTGTGCAGAAAACTTTCAAATGTCTGACCAGGCAGTGCCGACATTAAATCAATATTGATATTGTCAAAGCCCGCCGCCCTTGCCGTTTCATAGCTTTTCACAAATTCTTCCATGGTATGAATCCGTCCCAGCATTTTTAATTCACGGTTATTGGCGGACTGTAACCCGAAACTGATCCGGTTTATGCCTGCCTGTCTGTACACTGCCGCTTTTTCTTCATCGAGCGTGCCAGGATTACATTCTATCGTAATTTCCGCATTTTCCGCAAACGAAAGCTTTCCCGCAGGGTATCTGCCAGTGCTTTGACATGTCCCGGTGCGAGGATACTCGGCGTTCCACCGCCAAAAAACACGGTATCCACCGTATACGGATTTTCCGAAAGCAGCTTCGCCGTCTGATAAATCTCCGTCTGCAAAGCCTTTACATATTCCGCCTGTGTTTTTTCATCTGCCGGTGCAGACAAAAAATCGCAGTACGCACACTTGCGCACACAGAACGGAATATGGATATAAATGCCGCCCCTTTTTTCGTTACTGTCTGTCTTTTTCATGCAGTTATCTTCTATTCCTCGTCTAATTTCAAAACGCTCATAAATGCCTTCTGCGGAATCTCTACGTTTCCGACCTGACGCATACGTTTTCTTTTCCTTCCTTTCTGCTTTTCAAGCAGCTTCTTCTTACGTGAAATATCACCGCCATAACATTTTGCAAGGACATCTTTTCTCATTGCCTTTACGGTTTCTCTTGCGATAACACGGCTTCCGATAGCCGCCTGAATCGGAATTTCAAAGAGCTGTCTCGGAATTTCCTGCTTTAACTTTTCGCACATCTTTCTACACGTTCTTCGGCATTGCCGGAAAGACGATAAATGAAAGCGCATCGACTTCTTCTTTGTTAATCAGGATATCCAGCTTCACAAGAGAAGAACGCTCATAGCCTTTCATCTCGTAATCAAAGGAAGCATATCCTCTGGAACGGGACTTTAAGGCATCAAAGAAATCATAAATAATTTCATTTAACGGCAGATCATACTTTAACAAGGCTCTGGTCTGCTCAATGTATTCCATGCCGTTGTAAATGCCGCGGCGCTCCTGACACAGTTTCATAATCGGTCCGACAAATTCTGTCGTTACCATGATTTCCGCAGAAACCATCGGTTCTTCCATATATTCAATTTCAGACGGATCCGGCATATTGGACGGATTCGTCAAATCAATAACCTCTCCGTTTGTCTTATGCACCTTATAGATAACACCCGGCGCCGTTGTTACTAAATCCAGATTGTATTCACGCTCCAGACGTTCCTGAATAATCTCTAAATGCAGTAATCCTAAAAATCCACAGCGGAACCCGAATCCCAGTGCAATCGAGGTTTCCGGCTCAAACTGTAAGGACGCATCATTTAACTGCAATTTTTCAAGTGCCTCTCTTAAATCCTGATACTTGGCGCCATCTGCCGGATACAGTCCGCAGTACACCATTGGATTGACCTTTTTATACCCAGGAAGCGGCTCAGCACACGGATTGTCATTGTCCGTTACCGTATCACCGACACGGGTATCCTTAACATTTTTAATGCTTGCCGTAATATAGCCTACCATACCGGCGGAGAGTTCTTCACATGGAATAAACTGACCCGCACCGAAATAACCGACCTCTACGACTTCTTCCACAGCGCCTGTCGCCATCATGCGGATTTTCGTTCCACGCTTTACCTTTCCTTCTTTAATCCGGCAGAAAATAATAACACCCTTATAAGAATCATACAAAGAGTCAAAAATCAATGCCTGTAACGGCGCATTTTCATCGCCTGTCGGCGCCGGAATCTTTGTAACAATCTGCTCTAACACTTCTTCAATATTAATACCGTTTTTCGCTGAAATCAGCGGTGCATCCTGTGCTTCAATACCGATAACGTCTTCAATTTCATCAATAACACGCTGCGGCTCTGCACTCGGCAGGTCAATTTTATTAATAACCGGGAAAACGTCCAAATCGTGATCTAATGCCAGATAGACATTTGCAAGGGTCTGCGCCTCAATCCCCTGCGCCGCATCTACGACAAGAATCGCGCCGTCACAGGCAGCAAGCGCTCTGGACACCTCATAGTTAAAATCCACATGTCCCGGTGTATCAATAAGGTTGAAAATGTATTCTTCCCCATCATTTGCCTTGTATACAATACGCACGGTCTGCGCTTTAATCGTAATACCGCGTTCTCTTTCCAAATCCATGTTATCGAGTACCTGCTCCTGCATTTCCCTGCTGGTGAGCAGTCCCGTCTTTTCGATAATACGGTCTGCCAGTGTTGACTTACCGTGGTCAATATGTGCTATAATACAAAAATTTCTAATATTTTTCTGATTGATTTTCGCCATTTTTACTCTCACTTATCATTTTATTTCCGGCTGTTTAAATACTCCATAATCCCGTCAGAAATCGCAGATGCCGTTTCTTCCCGCTTCTCAGTAATCAGCCGGTTGTCGTTTGCATTAGACATAAAGCCCAGCTCCACAAGGCAGCTTACACAACGGGTGTTGCGGTTGAGTCTGTAATCTTCCTCTGAATCCGTCATTGAACCGCCTCTGACCCCGCGGCTTTTAATACCTGCTATGCATCTAACGCGTTGTAATCGCCTCTGCCAGAAATACATCATCTTCCGGCAGTTCATGATGAATCCACGTTTCAACTCCGTTTATGGATGGATCATCCTCATAAAGATTTCTATGGATAGATACTAAAACATCACACGAAGCATTATTACATATTTCGACCCTTTCATCAAGTCCCAGATAGGTATCCGCATCCCTTGTCATCAAAACTTTCACACCCACACTCTCTAAATGTCTTTTTACCAGTCTGGCAATGAGCAGTGTTTCATCTTTTTCATAAGCGCCTGCATAATCCGCTCCACAGTCACTGCCGCCATGTCCGGCATCAATGCACACCAGCGGACGGTCATCGGCTTCTTCCTCGTAATACGCTTCATAATATGCCGCCTGTGCCTGCTTTTTTTGTTCTGTCACACCGCTGACCACTTTTGCGGTAAAAACCGCTGCACAGACTGCACAAATCACACCGGACACCACTACAACCCCTCTTTTCAGCCTGTACCTTTTTCTTTTTTTTATTTTTTCATGCCAATACCCCTTTTTCCTCTGTTTTTATTTTCCATGGATTTACGGCAAAAGTCAATCACTTTCTGATAGTTTCATTATCTTCGGAATACACATGGATAAAAAGCCTGCCATAACCTTCTGATTTTAAAAAATCATTCTGCATGACAGGCTCTCTATATCTATTTACGAATTTTTTACCAGTTCTTTCTTCAGTCTTTTCATTATTTTTTTCTCAAGCCGGGAAATGTAAGACTGCGAAATTCCCAAAAGGTCAGCGACCTCTTTCTGTGTCTTTTCCTCCCCGTCCATGGAACTGAGTCCATACCGCAAATCGACAATAATCCGCTCCCTCTCGGATAATTTACCGATTGCTTTATTTAACATGCTTTTTTCCACTTCTTCTTCTAAATCACGGTAAATAATGTCTTCTTCCGTACCTAAAATATCCGATAACAGCAGTTCATTGCCGTCCCAGTCTACGTTGAGCGGTTCGTCAATGGATACTTCCGCCTTGGTCTTGCTGTTTCTGCGCAGATACATCAGAATTTCATTTTCAATGCACCGTGAAGCATATGTTGCCAGTTTGATATTTTTTTCAGGATTGTAAGAGTTGATTGCCTTAATCAATCCGATTGTTCCAATCGAAATTAAATCCTCCACGCCTACACCCGTATTATCAAATTTTTTCGCAATGTATACCACCAGTCTTAAATTGTGTTCAATCAGCTGTGACTTTGCAAACTGGTCATTCCCCGTTCCCAGTCCCGCAATTGCCCTTGCTTCTTCTTCTGCTCCCAGCGGCGCAGGCAGCACATCACTTCCCCCGATATAATGTACGTCTCCCTGCTTTAACATCATCATGTTTTTAAATGTCGGAACCATTTTAAACTGAAAACGATCCGGAACAGATACTTTGATTACCATAAAAACCTCCTCATTTACTTTCCTGTTTTACCCCTTTAAAAGCTGTGCATTCACAAGAAATTCATATTCTCCGTCTGATGAAAGTGTCTGCGCCGTCAATCCAATCAGCGCATCTTCACCTGTATTTCTTTTTTGCCGTAGCATATGTACATGGTATCTGCCGTAATTACCTCAAGCATTCCGCTGTCACACCCCAGTGACCGGAACGGAATTACATGATACTTTACTTTCGTGCAATCATTTATTTCATGAAGAACTTCCAAAAAGCTGTCTTTCTGCGCGATACACACTGGTCTGTGAAACAGCGGATCCTGTAAAACATTTCCCGTATCCACAAACCCTTTTATATAAATCTTTCTCCCCCTTAAAACACAACATACACGACACAGTTTGTCGGAATACACTTTAATTCTTACCAGCTGCCTGTATAAAAGCAGCAAAAAGCCAAAGGATACTCCGAGAAATACCATCAGTTCCCTGTCACGCACAATTACCTGTCTGATAATATATCCTGCATATGTATAATAGTACAAAACGTGCATTACACCCCCCAGCATAAATGCAGCAGCATACAGCGCAAAAAATCCTTTTATCAGTTCCGCGAATGCAACATTCCCTGCACAGATTCTTACCATACCCATGCCAATACAAATATAGGTCACTATATTTGCGGCGAATTTGTATTCCTGCGGTACCAGACATACAATAACGGCTCCCATTGCTCCAAAAGTGGCGGAAAGTATCATCCGCAGATATGTGGCAGCATATCTGCACAGGCTGTTTACTACAGCAATCACAATGAAATCCATTATAAAGTTGATACAGAAGAATACATCCAGATAAATAACGATTGAATTATCACCTCCCAAAACGTATTATAGATTGTTTGCCCTGCGAATTTTGTCGTTTTTGCGTTAAAAGGAAAATATTTCAAAAAAATAAGAGATACCTTCAATTTTCATGAAAGTATCTCTCTGATTCACCAAATTTTATTATCGGTCTTTTTTCTGTAAAAATGTCGGGATATTAATACCCTTTTCCTTTACACTGCTTGTTACCGGTGCCGCAGGCTTTAAGCCCGGAAGCGGAGCAACCGGTGCTGCCGGTTTAACCGCAGATGCAGGCTTGTCCACTGACGCAGCCGGTTCACCTGAATATGTATAAGCCGGTTTTACTGCCGGTCTTGGAGCCTGTGCTGCCTTTGCGCCGAAGCCTGCCAGCGCATTGTTTACATTCGTATCCTCCAGACCTGTTGCAATAACGGTAATTGTTGCCGTATCCGTACAGCTTTCATCATACATTGCACCAAAGATGATATTGGCATTCTCACCTGCGAGTTCCTGAACATAGCTTGCAGCCTCATTGCTTCAATCAAGCTGATATCGCCTGAAATGTTGATAATAACGTGTGAAGCACCTTCGATGGTTGTTTCAAGAAGCGGACTTGTAACTGCCTGCTTTACAGCTTCCACTGCCTTGTCATCACCTGTTGCCGTACCAATACCGATATGGGCAACACCCTTGTTAATCATAACGGTCTTGACATCGGCAAAATCCAGATTGATAAGACCCGGTACATTAATCAGATCCGTAATACCCTGCACTGCCTGCTGTAATACTTCATCTGCTTTCTTTAAAGCATCCGGCATCGTTGTTCTTCTGTCTACGATTTCAAGAAGCTTGTCATTCGGAATGACAATCAGTGTATCTACATTATCTTTTAATTTTTCAATTCCTGACAGCGCATTGGTCATACGCGTTCTGGCTTCAAACTTAAACGGCTTTGTAACAACACCGACCGTAAGGATTCCCAGTTCCTTGGAAATCTTTGCAACAACCGGAGCTGCACCGGTTCCTGTTCCGCCGCCCATACCACAGGTAACAAATACCATATCGGCACCTTTAATGGCCTGTGTCAGTTCTTCTACATTTCCTCTGCTGCCTTTTCACCAATCTCAGGCTGGGCACCTGCACCCAGTCCCTTTGTCAGCTTTTCACCGATCTGAATGGCTGTCGGCGCTTTGCATAACTGCAATGCCTGACTATCTGTATTAATTCCAATAAATTCTACACCACTGATATTTTCATCTATCATTCTGTTGACCGCATTATTACCGGCGCCGCCAACACCGACAACGATAATCTTCGCTGCCGAATCTGCTTCGTTTGTCATAATCTCTAACAAGGGTACCTGCCTCCTAACATACTTCGCATTTCTGCACTATGACTTATTCTATAATTTTTGTTGCAAAATAGCAATAGCTTTTTCTAATTTTCTTTCTTAAAAATAATAGAAGCAGTTGTTCCGTCATAATTTTCAAGATGAAGCGTTCCTTTCATTCCGGTAAGCTTTTCTGACACCTGTTTTAATGCATACAGCTTATCATTGCAGTCTGCGGCACTGCCAAGCATAACCTTTACATTCCCCATATAAAGACTGACATTATACGAAGAATCAAAATACACCTTTTTTACGCCCAGCTGGTATTTATCAAATGCCTGTGTCAGTTCCAGAATCTGTGAAAAGACCGCATCGTTACCGACCTCAAGTTTGGCATCCAGTACAATCGACTTAAAATCCAGTCCCGTAATCTGCGGTACATCTTCATAATTTTCCGAAGAACTCTCCACCACAATCCCGTCTTTATCAAAATACATATTACAGCCCATGTAGCTGATATAACCGACAATCGCTTTTTCATAAACTGCAACGTTCATTTTATTGGGCCATGTCACTTCCACATCATATTTCTGTATAAACGGAATATTTTTATTCTTTTTGCCAAACAGCGTATAAATCAGCGCATTGGGATGTTCTGTTCCAAAAATGCACTCTGTCATCTGCTGCTGCGTATAATGCTTATTGCCGGTATAAGTAATATCCGTTACCATAAAACCCGCATAAATGCCACCTCCTGCCAGCAGCAGCGCAATGACAATCCCCGCCAGTATCCATTTTAATTTTCTTTTATTGTTTTTTCTGCCTAACTGTTTTCCCATTCAATCTCTGCTCCAAGTCCTTTTAAATTTTCACATAAATCCATATACCCGCGCAAAATATAGTCTGCATCATGAATAACCGTTGTTCCTGTGCTGCCAGTCCAGCTGTGATAAGTGCCGCCGTTCCTCTTAAATCTTCTCCGTATACTTCGCTTCCCTTCAGCGTTTCTACGCCTTTTACAAGCACGCTGTCCCCGGACAGTGTAATATCCGCACCCATTTTTTTGAGCCATGGCACAGTCTTAAAACGGTTTTCAAAAATCTGTTCTTTTAAAATTAAAGTGCCCTCGCCCACACTTGCCACAGAAAGTACCATGGACTGCATATCCGTCGGAAAATCCGGGTAAGCACCGGTACATATCTTATGAAGATTCACCGGACGGTGATACATCTGCACCAGCATGGCTTCTCCCTCCATACGGATATCCATGCCCATTCCGGTAAATACATCTAAAAATCCGCGGCACAGTGACGGTGTCACACCCTGTAAGTAAACACTGCCACCACAGGCAGCTACCGCCGCCATATAGGTTCCGGCGACAATACGATCCGGCTTTGCAAAAAATTCTGCGGACTGTAAAACGCCTTTTCCACGTACCCGGATGCACTCTGTCCCTGCACCGGTAATCACTGCACCACACTTTTCAAGATAGGCGCACAGGCTTTCAATTTCCGGTTCCTTTGCCGCATTGTAAAGCACAGTCGTTCCACACTGTGCCGCTGCTGCCATCAGGGCATTCTCTGTTGCACCCACACTTGGAAAGCGCAGGGTGATTTCTGACGGGTGAAGTCCCGTTGTTTCCATTTCAATAAAATCTTCTGACACGCTCCATGATGCCCCAAGGCATTTGAGGGCATGCAGATGAATGTCTAACGGACGGCTTCCGATGCTGCACCCGCCCGGATAAGCAAGCCTTACTTTCCCGAAACGCGCCAGCACCGGTCCCATTAACACGGAAGATGCCCTGAGCTGCTTTGTATCCTCTGCTTTAATTTCCTCGTACTCTGCCATGCTTGTATCAATGACAAGGCACCCTTTTTTTGAAATCCGTCTTACAGTGCAGATGGTTTAAAATCCCACACATTGCACGTACATCGGCAATATCGGGACAGCCCCGTATTACCGTAACACCCTCATTCATCAGGGATGCTGCCATCACCGGAAGCACTGCATTTTTCGCACCGTGGATACATACACTGCCAAACAGCCGTTTTCCGCCATTTATTACGATTTTTCCCAAAATAAAAACCCCCGGAGAAGCTATATTTTATTATATTCGCCAGACTCCGGGAGGTTGCTATCTTTCTAACCGTATTTTACTTGAAATATTTAAGACAATCCCCATTTCCAGCAGCAAGAAGAAACTTGCCGTACCGCCGTAGCTGATAAACGGCAGTGAAACACCGGTATTCGGGATAAAGTTGGTTACAACGGCAATATTTAATACCACCTGTACCGCTACATGGGCAAATACCCCTGCTGCCAGCATTGTACCGAATAAGTCTGGTGCATTCTGCGCAATGTGGATAATCCGCCACAGCATTAGTGCAAATACTAAAATAATGCACATTGCCCCGAACAGTCCGAGTTCTTCACAGATAATGGAAAATATCATATCGTTTTGTGATTCCGGGATAAAACCCAGCTTTTGCAGACTCTTTCCGAGTCCTTTTCCAAACAGTCCGCCCGAACCGATTGCATAAAGTCCCTGCACGGTCTGGTAGCCGATTCCACTGGAGTAATTTTCCGGCTGAATCCACATGAGCAGACGGTTCATACGGAAGTTTTCTGTCATGCCCTGATGCGCAATGCCGAGCAGCCAGTTATATAACGCTGCCACACCGCCCGCGCCAAGTCCTGCGAGTACCACGAAAAATTTGTATTTCGGATACGCCACAAAAATCATGACGAAAGCGATTGCCAGAATAATCAGCGCACTACTCATATTGCTGGAAATCACCATAATCAGGATTGCTTCAAGTCCTGCAATCAGTACAAATAAAAAGAAATTATACCACAGGCTTTTAATCTTTGACCCTGCCGCACATACTGCCGCAGACAGCATAATAATCACGGCCGTCTTTGACACATCCGCAGCTGCACGCCAATCGGACCGAAACGAATCCAGCGCGTTGCACCGTTGGCAGTTTTACCAAACGGAATCAGCGCCAAAATCAATAACAGCGACAGTGCAAAAAACGCCGGTGCGATTTTCCTTAAAACATGGTAGTCTAACCGGTACATAATATACATCATAATAAAGCCCAGCACATCAAAAATCAGCTGTTTTTTAAAATAGTACTCCGAACTGCCGTATTCCATCTGTGCCGTGTAAGAACTGGTACTGTAAATCATCACCAGTCCGAATCCAACAATAAATATAATGACAAATAAAAGGCTATAATCAAAATACCTTTTATTGGACATCTTTTTTACCTTTCTTGCCATACCTCACCTCATTTCTGCAGGCATTTTAATGCCGGAAGAACCGCGAGCCAAATTCTATTTGGCTCTGCGATAAAAAATTACTTTGTGACGCCTGCGGCACAAAGTGATATGCGAAAATCTTTGATTTATGGATTTTCGCATTCTCCTCATTTCCGCAGGCATTTTACCTTTAAAGGGCATTTACATATTCTTTAAACAGTCTGCCGCGCTGTTCATAGTTATCAAACATTCCCCAGCTTGCACATGCCGGTGAAAGCAGTACGGCATCGCCGTCTTTGGCATTTTCCGCACAGATATCCACAACTTCTTTTAAGGACTCTGCCTTAATGATATTGGTAAAGCCGTACTTTTTAGCCGTTGCTTCAATTTTGTCACTGGTCTGTCCGATTAATACCAGAAGCTTGACACGATCTTTAAATGCTTTGACATATAAATCAAATTCTGAGCCTTTATCATATCCGCCGCCAATTAAAACCGTCGGTCTTGTCATCGCTTCAATCGCCTTGACTGCCGCCTCCGGGTTGGTTCCCTTGGAATCATTGTAATAGCGCACGCCGTTTTTTTCTGTTACAAATTCAATCCGGTGTTCCACTGCCTTAAACTGCTTAATCTGTTCTACAATAATTTCATCCGGGATACCGGCTGCCTTTGTAATGCAGACTGCCGCCATGACATTTTCATAATTGTGTGCGCCAATCAGATTCATGTCGTGGACATTCAGCAGTTCCTGCGACCGGATGCCGTCTGTATAGCAGATCATATCGCCTTCCATATAAGCGCCTCTGTCCGGCTTTGTAAATCTTGAAAACCACACAACCTTTGCTGTTGTATGCTCCCCGAACTCCCGCAGGTAATCATCGTCAAAATTCAGTACGCACACCTCTGCCCCCTTCTGGTTCATCGCAATCTTTTCCTTTGTCTGCACATAGCAGTCCATCGTATAATGGCGGTTTAAATGATCCGGCGTAATATTTAAAATGGCACTCACAAGCGGGTGGAATTCATGCACGGTTTCCAGCTGGAAGCTGCTGATTTCCGCCACGGTATAAGAATCTTTGTTACTTTTTAAAACCTCTGTTGTATAGGGATTGCCGATATTACCGACTACGAAGTATCCTTATGATATGCTCCTACAATCTGTCCTACAAGGGCTGTTGTCGTTGTCTTCCCATTTGTTCCGGTGATTGCAAGGACTTTTCCTTTATCGAATGCATAAGCCAGCTCTACTTCGCCCCATACCGGCACGCCTGCCGCTTCAAATGCTTTTACAACCGGGCTGTCAATCGGCACACCCGGACTGATAACCAGTAAATCCGAACTGTCCGTTAATTCTTTTGTCAGCTCTCCCAGAACAATCTCTGCTTTGTATGTACCTAATTTTTTTTCAATATCTTCTATCTTTAACTTTTCGTTTCCGTCATACAGCACAACTTCTGCACCGACTGCATTCAGCAGTCCCACTGCACCGATTCCACTGATTCCAGTTCCTACTACTGTCACTTTTTTACCCGAAAATTCCATCTTTTTCTCCTTTTTCCCTGCATTTTGCAATTAAATTTTATTTTACTATCAATTCGGGTATATTTCAAGGTATGGAAGGATATTTTCAAAAAGTTCCCGGATCACGGGTGCTGCGATTGTACCACCGTAATATACACCCTGCGGTTCATCAATCAGGCACATGGCAATCACCCGCGGATTGTCAACACTTGAAAAACCGACAAAGGAAGCGATGTATTTTCCCGAACCACGCGGCAGTTTCTGGGAGGTTGCCGTTTTCCCGCCAATGGAAAAGCCTTCAATGTACGCATTTTTTCCGCCGCCGTCCTCAACAACCTGACGTAAAATGTCTTTCATGGTATTGCTCGTTTCCTCTGTAATGGCATTGGTTACGGTTTCATAACAGAATTCCTGTACGGTTTCTCCGTCTGCGCCCGCCGCCTTTACCGCAAAATGTGGTGTCACCAGTTTGCCGCCGTTGACAATTGCCGCCGCCGCACGCAGCATGATAACCGGCGTAATCTGAAACGACTGCCCGAAAGACATTGTTGCCAGCTCTACTTCTCCCACATTTTCAATTTTATGGATAATTGTCGAAGCTTCGCCCGGCAAATCAATTCCTGTCTTTCCCAGAATACCCAGCTTGCTTAAATACTCATAAAACCGTTCATTGCCAACCCGCCGTCCCCACTCAATAAATGCAGGATTACAGCTGTTTATGTATGATTCCCTCCGTCTGTTATATACTTGTCTTTATACGCTTCTCTATATCTGCCCGTCTGTTTTCTTTGTCTGTTTATCCTGATGTATTCCTGTACTTACATCCTCCCAACAGCCTCCATTTTTGCCCATGCTGACATACCGGATTCTGCCCTGCTGTTTTAATTCTTTTAACTTTTGCAGGATATTCCCCCGGGAATACCCTGTATATTCTGCAATTTCCGCTGTGGTCAGCCGATTTTGGCTTAAAAAAAGCTGTTCTATCTTTTGAATACTCTCCTGCCTTTTTTTCATTTTGGCATGGATATGACGGTAAGGCATCATCCGGCACGCTCCTGTCCGGTAGCAGACACACAGGCGGTTATCGGGATAAACGGTTATTTCAGACAGCGTGTTTTGTACCACCGCCTGACGGACGGCTTCCTGACCTTCTTCTGAATACAGATACTGACGGATAGCAAAAAGCCGCTGCCCGGGCTTTGCCGTATCGTTTCGTTTTTCCTGCTCTGTCATCTGATTTATCTGCTGTGCCAGCATTTCCGATGCCAGTTTATAATCACTGTCACTCACAATCCCGTCCATATACTTTTGAAGCAGGTTCTTTTTCTTTTCCCGTAACCGCCCATATTCCATGCAAAAATCTTTACTGCACGGGTTCTTTTTTAAAACTTTTTCCAGCAATAAAAGGCCGTTTTCCGTCTGCGTTTTTATGCTTTCCATATCTTCTTTTTGAAACTGCTCCCACAAAAGCGGTTCCAGTTCTTTCTCATAAACTGTGATATTTTTACAGACTGTGCCATCCGGATTTTTCTCAAGCTGTCTGCCGCACATCCAATACACATTTCCTGCACTTCCTGTTCTTTTGCAGTACGCACATCCGCATTTTCCGCAGACGATTTTAAGGCAGTGCTGCGGCAGCGGGCTTCTTTCTTTTTGTTCTTTTGCCTGACTTTTGCTTTTCCGGGCATTTAACGCATCATTTGCCGCCTGCCACAGCTTTTCGCTCACGATTGCAGGGATTCTGTTTTCATGATAAATCCACTGCTCCTTTGGCAGGCAGCACTGTTTTTTTAATTCAAAATCATAATGCGTTTTATGCATTACAGCTGTTCCCTTATACAGTGGATTCTGAATCAGACGTCTTACGGTCACATCACTGACCGCACCGTTTTTGCGGTTTCTCATGCCCATCGCATACAATTCCTTTGCAATTTTCCTGCCGCCTGCACCGCCTGCGGACATCGCATAGATTCTGCGGATATAGACGGCTTCCGTTTCTTCTATTCTATAACCGTCTTTTTCTTTTCTGTATCCGTAAACATTATTGTTGACGGTTAGTTTCCCGTCTATTTTCTTTTGCCGCCTTTTATGGGCATTATTAACCTTCTGGCTTAATTCTCTGGAATACTGCTCTGCAATGAGCGCTTTGATACCGGAAAAAAACGCATCCTGCGGCTCATAAAACTTTCTTTCCAGATACAGATACAGTCTGACATGATGTGCTGTAATGTGCTGAATAAATTCATGCCAGTCCCCGGCGTTGCGCATCAGACGGTCAATTGACTTAATTACAATGCAGTCAATCCGCTCCTGCTGCACATCCGCCATAAGACTGGCATATTGCGTTCTTTTTTTCGTTGTTGTTCCGCTTTCCTGTTCAATGTACTGACAGCAGATTACTCCGCCTAATGCCTGTACGATTTCCACAGACTCTGCCGCCTGTGTTTCAATGGCACGGTTTTGTGCCTCCTCTGTTGTAGAACACCGGTTGTAAATGGCACAACGCATTCCAGACAATACTTTTTCCTCACTCATTGTCTGCACCGCTTTCGATGTACTGCACTGCCATAAACCACTCCTCATACGTAATATACTGCTTTTCTAAGAGCAGCTGCATAATGGCTTTTTCATTTTCCTGATTCATCCGGATTTCCATGCCTGTATAGACTTACTATATTCTACGCAGGCAGAATCCCGATTATGAATGACGGTGCTGAACCGGCTTTGTATTTGCCGTTATCGGAAGAATCATATAGTCATTTGCCTGTAAATACTCGATAATTTCCGGCAATGCTTCCACCGTTGTTGTCTTTGCACCGGCATCGTGCATCAGTACCACATATTCTTCACGGCTTCCGATTTCAGACAGGACATTCTGTACAATGGTATCCTTATCCACACATTTTGCACTGGCATCCCCTGAACTGACATTCCAGTCAAAGTATACAAATCCCTGTTCATTCAAAAAGTTGATACAGTCTGAAATATCGCAGTTGGCTACTTTATTGCTTGAACCGCCCGGAAATCTGTAAAACCACGTTGTCACACCGGTCTGCTCATATAACCACTGCTGCATGTCTAAAACATCTTCTTTAAAGCTGTCAATAGATGCATACACCTGTGAATACTCATGAGAAACAGAGTGAATTGCCAGCGTATTGCCGCTTGAAACAATCCGTTTTAAGCTTTCTTCATTTTCTTCTCCCGGACTGCAGATTGTAAAAAATGTTGCTTTGACACCATACTGGTCCAGAATATCTAAAATTCTGGTTGTATTCGGACTTGGACCGTCATCAAATGTCAGATACACTTTTTTGCATCCCGGATATTCTCCTTCACCGTCTGTCTGCGGTGCTGCCGCCGTTGTCGTCTGCACTTCGGACAGTGTTGCCTCCTGTGTTGTTTCTTCCTCAGCTGTCGTTGTTTCTTCTTCGCTTAACTTCTCTTCGGCAGCCGTTGTTTCTTCCACGGCTGCAGATACTTTCTGGGTATGTTTTTTAGAAGCTGCATGAACGGATACGGACACCAGCAATACAATCAGTACTAATACGGATACTGCAAGAATTACCGGTTTCTTTTTTAATCTCACTTTTTGTCCATGCAGACGAAGTTCTGGTCTTTTCACTCTTTTCATTTTTAAGTTCCCTCTTTCATTTTCTGGCTATAGACAGTATAATACGAAAATTTAAAAATACAAGACACAATTTCACTTTTTTCGACAAATTTCTTCCCCCGGACTTTATTTTATTTTTCCGGACAGAAACGCTCCTGTTCATGACAGTTTCCGTAAAGGTCTGTGTACCATGACCCGTTGTTTTATGACAACGGATTGTTCTATCCCCGACCTTTGTATTGCCGCCGCACGTATAGGAATCACTTAAATGTGCCACACCGGTTTCAAGTGCCGCCGTTGCCGTTACCATTTTAAAGACCGAGCCAGGTTCGTAGGTATCATTAATGCAGAAATTCCGCCACATCATATTGAGTAAATCCATTTTTGATTTGCTGCTGTCTTCTTCCGTTATCTCTATATTTAATTCATACGGTGTATTTAAATTATATTCCGGTGCATTAACCATCGCCAGCAGTTCACCATTCTGCGGATTCATCACGATAATTGATACACGCTTTGCCCCTTTTGCTTCTAATGTGCGGTCTGCAAGCTGCTCCGCATAAGCCTGGATATTGTAATCCAGACTGGTGTATAAATCACTGCCCGCAACCGGTTCTTTTCTGCTTTCTTCCGCCCCTTCCAGTTCAATGCCCCACGCATCCGTCAGTGTCAGAATCTGACCGCTGTTACCGGAAAGCAGGGCATCATATTTTGCTTCCAGTCCTAAAATGCCCTGATTGTCACTGCCTGTAAAGCCAAGTACTCTTGATGCCAGCGTTTCATACGGATAGTAGCGCTTATAATCTTCATCGACCTTGACACCCGCCATATTGTATTCCCGGATTTTATCCCCGGTTTCTTTGGAAACATTGGTCTGAATCCGCTCAATAGACGATACTTTTTCCACGCGCTTACGCACCTGTGCTTCATCCAGTCCCAATTCAGATGTCAGCATATGAATTACCGCTTCGGCATCCTGTATCTGGCTGTGAATAACGGAAATCGTACAGACTGTTTTATTATCGGCCAGCACAATGCCATTGGTATCTAATATTCTTCCGCGGGATGCCTTAATCACACGTTCCCGCTCATGCAGTTCTTCAGCTCTTGAAAGATAATACTGTGCCTGAAAAATCATGACATAGCCCAGTCTGCCAATCAGCAGCAGCATTGCCAGAAACACACAGGCTCCACAAATCATCAGTTTTTTCCGGTGTCTTGTATGCAGCCTGCCCATTGGGTCGTTTTTGCGCTCATCAATAATCTGCCAGCGCTTATCGTCCCTGTAACGTTCCTTCTGTCTGCGTATTCTTTGGGTTTCGCTTTCATTTTCCCACGGTTTCCACATAAAAATAACTCCGGATAAACGTTATTACATCTTATTAACGTCTGCCCGGAGTTATACTTTTTTATGGTGTTGCTGATGTACTATCCTGCACATTGGTATTCGGAACGGTAATGCTGACTGTATTTTCGTCTTCACTGTCTGCTGCATCCACCGGCTCTGCCTCTGCATCTTTGAAAATATTCATGTACGGAAGCAGTTCCTCTAAAATATCATGGCTTAAAATCAGCGTATCTGAAGTAGTTCCACTCGTTCCCGTTGTTCCGTCCGGTTCATCAATCAATACATAAACCATCACCTGCGGATTATCCACCGGTGCGAAGCCGATGAAAGATACAATCCATTTTAAATCCTCTCGTTTGCCCTTCTGCGCCGTACCGGTCTTACCACCTATTGAATAACCGGTAACACCTGCTTTTTTTGCAAGTCCGTCATCAACCGTGGATTTTAAATACTTACGCAGCAGCTGCGATGTTGAAGCCGTTACTGTCTGACGCACCAGTGTTGGTTCAAAGGTCTTTACAACTTCACCCGTATCTTTTTCAATACGCTTTACAATATGCGGCTGGTAGTAATTTCCACCATTAATTAAAGAAGAAAAGGCTGCCCCCATCTGAATCATGGTTACATTGATATTCTGTCCGAATGCATTGGTTGCAACGTCTGTTTCTGACATATCGCTCTTTTTTATGATACCGTTTTCCTCTGACGGAAGGTCGATTCCTGTCTTACTGCCAAATCCAAACAATCTCTGGTACTGGGCAAATTTCACACCGCCAAGACGTGCGGCAATATCCATCATTGCCGGGTTACAGGACTGCATGAGTGCCTGCTCCAGTGTAATATCTCCATGTTTGCCCGTTTTATTGTATACATGACAGCGAATGGTATAACCGCCGATTTCTTCATAACCGTTACAGTAAAAGACATCCCCGTCATATGTTACACCTTCTTCCAGTCCCGAAGCGACGGTGAACGGCTTAAAGGTCGAACCCGGTTCAAAGGTTTCTGAAATACAGTAATTTCTCCAGATTTTATACAGCGAATTTGTCATGTCTTCATCGGACATCGTTGCCAGCTGTTCCTGGGAATACGAACTTTCAAGACTTCTTGGATTGTTCAGGTCAAAATACGGATAACTCGCCATGCCGAGCACTTCTCCGTTGTTCGGATTCATTACCAGTACCGCTGTTGCACTGGACGGCTTTTCTTCATTATATGCCGCAATGTGTTTTTCAATAATCCGCTGTACATTATAGTCAATGGTTGTCACAATATTGTTGCCGTCTACGGCATCTTTGGTTGTTTCCTGCACATCAAGATTATCATTGACATAACTGTAGGATACGCCGTCTGTTCCTGAAAGTTCATCATCATAATAGCTTTCCAGTCCCAGTTCACCGCCGTTTGCCGCACTTGCAAAACCAACAACATCACATGCCATAGTTGAAAATGGATATTTTCTGACATAGGAATTTTCAAACCACACACCCTTGATATTCGGATTGTTTTTTGTATCTGCAACAAGTGCCTTAAAATCAGCAATCTCATCCGAAGTCAGTCCCATCGCCAGACGCTCGTACTGGGAATCTTTCTTCACTGCCAATGTCTGTTCCAATTCCTGACGGTTTAATCCAAAACACTGTACCAGCGCATTTAAGGTCGGTTCTTTATACTTCTCATCGGAAAGCACCAGCTTCGGATCTAATATAAGGTTGTACACTCTTTCGCTGTACGCAAGGATATTTCCATTCGAGGTCAGAATCTGTCCCCGCTTATACGGAATTGTTGTTGACGTATACGTCTGATGGTCTAACACAGCTTTGGAATATGCATCACCGTGATTATAATTAATCCATGCGATTCTTCCTGCTAAAACTGCCAGTGCTGCCATAACACACAAAAAAGCAATGCCGGCTTTTTTGTGTACTTTTTGAGCATTGCTTTTTTTCTTCTGTATTTATTTCGTTTTGCACGTTCCTGACTACTTTCTACCATTTATGTATCTCCAATGTATCTTTTTAGTCTGCATTCGGAATATTCTGATACTGCTTTACATATTCACTCTCGCCTGCTGCGTAACGGATAACCTGTCCTTTTGCCGGATAAACCATTCCCAGTTCATTGACAGCTGTATCATAAATTGCATCATAGTCGATATCGGCTTCTGCCTGTGCTTCACGTTCATCATTCTGTGACGTCAGGGTATTTAACTGCATTTCCAGATCAGATACTGCGGCTGCATTGGTCTTTACCTCAGACTGTAAATTCAGATACTGGTAGCACAGTCCGAACATCACAGCTACCACTGCCGTTACTGCCACTGTATAAAGAAAGTTCATCTTATTGGCACGTCGTATCTTTCTTTGCTGTTCCCGTTTTCTTTTTCGTTCTTCCTCAAGCTGTTCAATACTTGTCGGATCATTGGAATAAGGTTCTGCTACCTGCAGTTTTCTTACCGTATTTCCCTGAACATAACCGGTTCTTTTTTCATACTTTATGGTGTTTCCATAACTTTTGCGCGCCATTTACTTTCCTCCCTGCTGATTTTTTTTTACGTTTGTAAAACGTTACACACTTTTAAGCTTATCTCCTGCGTTCAAACACACGCAGCTTTGCGCTTTTTGCTCTTTTATTTTCTTCAAGCTCTTCTTCTGACGGAAGAATTGGCTTTCTTGTAATTACTTTTCCCTTAGATTTTTTCCCACATACGCACACCGGGAAATCCGGTGGGCAGGTACATGGATTTTCATTATTTTTAAACTGCACCTTTACAATCCGGTCTTCTAACGAATGGAATGTAATAATGCAGAAACGTCCTTTGTCATTTAAATGTTCAATCATGCTGTCAATTGAATTATTCAATACGTCCAGTTCATGATTCAGTTCAATCCGTATCGCCTGAAATGTCTTCTTAGACGGATGTCCTCCAACAGCCCTGCATTTCATTGGAATCGCCGCCTTGATAATTTCATTTAACTCAAATGTAGTTTCTATCGGCTTTTCGCTTCTTGCTGCCACAATATGCTTTGCGATATTCTTTGCAAATTTATCTTCACCATAATCCCGGATAATGCGGTAAAGTTCCATTTCGCTGTATTCATTCAAAATATCTTTTGCCGTCATCTGCTGCCGTCTGTCCATACGCATGTCGAGCGGTGCATCCGTCTTATAGGTAAATCCTCTTTCTGCGGTATCTAACTGGTAAGAAGACACGCCTAGATCCAAAAGAATCCCATCGACTCTTTCAATTCCTAAGTCCTTCAATACCATATCCATATTACAATAATTATTCCGTACAATGGTGACTCTGTCTGCAAACGGCTTTAACCGTTCACCGGCTGCTGCAATTGCCGCCTCGTCCTGATCAATGCCGATGAGTCTTCCTTTGGATGAAAGCCTGCTGGCAATTTCATAAGAATGTCCGCCACCGCCCAGCGTTCCGTCCACGTAGATTCCATCCGGTCTGATATTTAAATTGTCAATCGTTTCCTGCAATAATACAGACTTGTGTTTAAATTCCATGTTTTTCTCCATTTTCAAAACGCATCTTTTTACGGGCAGTCTAAATAGAAAATCCTAAACTCTCCATATTCTCTGCCACTTCATCCATATCGTCATCATAGCTGTCAATACATTCCTGCCAGCGTTCTTTACTCCAGATTTCCACGCGGTTGGCAACCCCGACCATCACAACTTCTTTTTCAAGTCCCGCAAATTCACGAAGAACCTGCGGCAGAAGAATTCTTCCCTGTTTATCAACTTCACAGGATGCCGCTCCTGCAAGGAAAAAACGTGCAAACTGTCTGGAGTTTTTATTGGTCAGCGGCAGCGACTGAAGCTTTTCTTCAAATGCCTGCCATGCATCCGGCGGATAAACAAAAAGGCAGCCGTCTAATCCCTTGGTTACGACAAAACCGTCCCCTAAGGCATCGCGGAACTTTGCAGGAACAATGACTCGTCCCTTACCATCAATTGTATGGTTGTATTCACCCATAAACATGATTGTTGTTCCTCCGTCTACCACTTTTTACCATTTGCCACCACTTTCCACCACTTTAGAGTCAATTCTATACTTATTTGTGGAAAAATACAAGTGTTTTTTTAGAATTTAACGCATTAAATTCACAGTTTTTCCGCCTGTCTGAAAGTTATCCACCGGATTTGACATCTTCCGCGTATTCTGCACCCTGATGACTGCTTTTTTGTTGTACCTGCCTATCGGAAAGATTTCATTTTTTTCTAAAGTTGGCACTACCATGTTGAATTCAATGCTTTTTTATAGTAAAATATACGGTTGTATCTGACATTTTTAAAAATCAGGGGAAATCCCCATAAAAACAAAGGAGATAGAGATTTTATGAAACTCGGTATTGTAGGTTTGCCAAATGTCGGCAAAAGTACGCTTTTTAACTCATTAACAAAAGCTGGCGCTGAATCTGCCAACTACCCGTTCTGCACCATTGACCCGAATGTAGGTGTCGTTGCCGTTCCGGATGAACGTTTAAACAAGCTTGCAGCATTATACAATTCTGCAAAGATTACCCCTGCCGTCATCGAATTCGTTGATATCGCAGGGCTTGTAAAGGGGGCTTCTAAGGGTGAAGTCTTGGAAACCAGTTCCTTGCCAATATCCGTGAAGTTGATGCCATTGTTCACGTTGTCAGATGTTTTGAAGATTCCAATATTGTCCATGTAGACGGTTCTATCGACCCGCTCCGTGATATTGAAACGATTAATCTGGAGTTAATCTTTTCAGATATCGAAATTCTGGAAAGACGTCTTGCAAAACAGAAAAAAGCAGCTTACAACAATAAAGAAATTTTAAAAGAATGTGATTTAATTGAACGTCTGATTGCTTTCCTTGAAGCCGGAAATCTGGCTAAGAATTTTGAACTGGAAGACGATGATGAAGCAGCACTCATGAAAGAATATAACTTATTAACAGCAAAACCGGTCATCTTTGCTGCCAATGTTACAGAAGATGATTTACCGGATGACGGTGCTTCCAACAAATATGTAGCTTCTGTACGTGAATTTGCAGCAAAGGAAAACTGCGAAGTTTTCGTTATCTGCGCGCAGATTGAACAGGAAATCTCCGAACTGGATGATGACGAAAAGAAAATGTTCTTAGAAGACTTAGGCATCAGTTCTTCCGGTCTTGATAAGCTGATTGCCGCAAGTTACCGTATCCTCGGTCTGATCAGTTACTTAACTGCCGGTGAAACCGAAACCCGTGCATGGACAATCGTTAAAGGTACGAAAGCGCCGCAGGCTGCCGGAAAAATCCACAGCGATTTTGAACGCGGCTTCATCCGTGCCGAAGTTGTCAACTATCAGGATTTATTGGACTGTGGTTCTTATACAGCCGCCAAGGAAAAGGGACTTGTCGGTCTGGAAGGAAAAGAATATGTCGTAAAAGACGGCGATGTCATTTTGTTCCGCTTTAACGTATAAGCAAAAAAATATGCCTGTCAGATACCCGTGTTACTTGACGCATCTGACAGGCATATTTTTTGCTTTTACATCAGTTCCTTGAATTTTTTTACGTTTTCGGCAGCATCGCCTTTAAAGACGGCTGAACCGGCTACGATGATGTTGGCACCGGCATCAAGGGCGGCTCTGACGTTGTCGGTGTTGATTCCACCGTCTACTTCGATGTCTGCATGAAGCTGGTTTTCATCGAGCAGTTTTTTGATGCGGCGTATTTTATCGAGGGATTCCGGGATGAATTTCTGTCCGCCCGCGCCCGGTACGACACTCATCACGAGTACCATATCAACCTGATTCAGATACGGTTCTATGGCTGATACCGGAGTATCTGGATTTAAGGTGATTGCAGCTTACGCCGAGCTGGCGAATTGCCTCTAAGGTTGCTGCAACGTCTTTGCAGGCTTCGACATGTACAGTGATGATATCTGCTCCGCAGTCTGCAAAGTCTTTGACATAACGGATGGGTTCATCTATCATTAAATGCACATCAAATACCCTTTTGGTGCAGGAACGGATGGATTTGATGACCGGCATGCCGTATGAGATGTTTGGTACGAACTGTCCGTCCATGACATCTATATGCACGTACTCCGCGCCTGCTTTGTCGATAGCTGCAATTTCCTCTCCCAGTTTTTTAAAGTCCGCCGATAAGAGCGATGGTGATAAAATATTCATGTTTCTTTTGATTCCTTCTTTAATACTTTTTTTGTTCTTTTAATTCCTGATACATTGTAGTATAACTCTCATAGCGCATTTTATGAATCTTTCCATCAGAAACTGCCGCTTTTACGGCGCAGTCCGGCTCATTCATATGCACACAGCCGTTAAACCGGCAGCTGCCCTCAAGTGGTTCAAATTCTGGAAAATAAAAACGCAGGTCTTCTTTTTCCAACTCCGGCAGATTCATTGAAGTAAATCCCGGTGTGTCCATCAGATACGACCGTCCGCTGATATGAAATATCTCGGAATGTCTTGTCGTATGGCGTCCTCTGCCGATTTTGCTGATGCCGCCTGTTTCCATCCTTGCATCAGGAAGTAAAAGATTGGTCATAGAGGACTTTCCCACACCGGAAGGCCCTGCAAGTACCGTTGTTTTACCTTCAAGAATCTCACATACTTTATCAATTCCTGTTTTTTCATAGGTACTGGTAAAAACAATCTGGCAGTCCGCACCTGCGTAAATCTCCCGCAGACGCTCTTTTTCATCTGCTCCGATTAAATCTTCCTTATTAAAACAGATCACGGTCGGTACGTTCTGATAATCCATCATCACCAAAAAGCGGTCCAATAAATGAAAATTCGGCTCAGGATTTGCTGCCGCAAAGATAACCATTGCCTGGTCTACGTTTGCTGATGCCGGACGGATTAATTCATTTTTTCTTGGCAGAATCTCCGTAATATTACCTTTTGCCTGTTCTTCATCGAGTACTTCAATTGCAACCAAATCGCCGACCAGCGGCTTTACTCTGCGGTTTCTGAAAATGCCCTTTGCCTTACATTCATAAATGGTATCCGTTTCTTCCGCATAAACATAATAAAATCCTGCAATGCCTTTAATAATCTTTCCCTGCATACACGCTCCTGTTACTGTGCCGTATTACTGCCGGAAGCTGCCGTTGTCTTGACGGCTGCGGTTGTAGACTGGCTTGCTGCCGTTGTTGCAGGTTCTGTTGCCTTCTGATAGTGGCTGACTACGATTGTTACGGTTGTACCGCTCTCTAAAGATTCGCCTGAATTGTAACCCTGTGCCGTTACCAGTCCGTAGGTACCGGAGGTGGACTGATATGTTACAGACGGAACGAGTCCCTGGTCTTTGATTGCCTGCTTTGCAGCATCTTCTGTCAGACCGATAACATTTGGCATCTTTGCATAGCTGACCTTTTTACCCTGACTGACTGTAATTGTTACGCTATCTCCTTCTGATGCCGATGCATTTGCAGAAGGCGACTGGCTGATAACATTCCCCTGTTCTACAGAATCGCTGTAATCATATTCCACATCTACCGAAAATCCTGCACTCTTTAATGTTGATGTTGCCTTTGACTCAGACATACCGACAACATTATTGACCTTTACGCTGTCAGGTCCTGAACTGATGGTTAATGTAATCGTTGTATTTTTTGCAACGGATGTACCCTGCTTTGTACCCTGGGAAATGACATTGCCTTTTTCAACGGTTGAGGAAGCCTGATAACTTGCCTTATAGCCGAGTCCGACCTTATTTAATTCTTCCTTGCTTCGTCTTCTGTCTTGCCGACTACGTTTGGAACAGAAACCTTTTCGGAAGAGGCTGTTGTAGCATTTGCCTGTGTCGTCTGCGCTGTTGTTTTTTCACTCTTTCCGCCAAATGAAACACCGCCTACCAGCTTTACAATCACAAATACAGCAATAATTAAAATAACCGCAATGATACCGACACCAATCCACTTTGTCATCTTATCAAGTTTATCGTTATTCTCATCGTCAATATCCAGTGTTTCATCATCATCGTCGTCATCATCTTCATCATCTGTAAGTCCGTCTGATAAATCATCGTCATCATCATTAAGATAATCATCTTCAATGTCGTCTTCCTCATCGGAAGAATTCTGTGGCTGCTCTGTCTGCTGTGCATACATCGGTGCAATTTTAACAAAGTCTTCTTCCGGCATGACAAGGGACTTTTTCAAATCCGCAATCAGATCAGACACCGTCTGGTATCTTCTCTCTGTTTTTTTCTGTGTACATTTTAAAACAATCTTATCCACGCTTAACGGTACATCTTCCGCAATCTCCGACGGCGCAGGAATTGCATCCTGAATGTGCTGTACGGCTACCGCGACGGTTGTATCACCGTCAAACGGCACTTTTCCGGTAAGCATTTCATACAGTGTGATACCAAATGAATAAATGTCGCTGCGCTCATCCGAATATCCGCCTCTTGCCTGTTCCGGTGACATATAATGCACAGAGCCCATGGCTGCTGATGAATTAATTGTACTTGAAGTTGCTGCTTTGGCAATGCCAAAATCCGTTACCTTAACCTTGCCTTCTTTGGAAATAATAATATTCTGTGGCTTAATATCACGGTGTACAATATGGTGCTTATGTGCTGCTTCCATACCGTTAGCAACCTGAATGGCAATGCTGACTGCCTCTTTATAAGGAAGCTTTCCTCTTTTTTCAATATATTTTTTCAGGGTAATTCCCTCAACCAGCTCCATGACAATGTAGTGAATTCCGTTTTCTTCGCCTACATCATAAACATTGACAACATTCGGGTGTGAAAGCCCTGCTGCCGACTGTGCTTCGACCCGGAACTTGATACAAAACTGGTATCCTGGCTAAATTCCGGCTTTAAGACTTTGATTGCAACATAACGGTTCAACTTATGGCATTTTGCCTTATAAACATCAGACATGCCGCCGTTTCCGATTTGCTCCAGAATTTCATATCTGTCCGCTAAAAACATTCCTTTTCTTAACATCCTACCATTTACCTTTCCTGTTACGGTTCTATAATCATTACAGTAATATTATCTTTTCCGCCGTTTGCATTGGCTGCTGCGACCAGATTTTTCGCAGCGGTTTCAATATCCGGGGCAGACTTTACAATCTTTAAAATATCCGCATCCTCAACCATATTGCTCAGTCCGTCCGTACACATAAGAATACAGTCATTTGGCTTTAAATCAACGGAAAACATTTCGGCCTCCACGGTATCATACCCGCCAATTGCCCTTGTAATAATATTTTTCTTTTCATGATTACGTGCCTGTTCCCTGTTAATCTCACCCATGCTGACCATTTCTTCCACTAGAGAATGATCCCTTGTAATCTGTGTAATTTCATTTCCTAAAATATATAACCGGCTGTCTCCGACATTGGCAACCCGTAAAATATTATCATACACGGTTGCCGCTACCAATGTCGTTCCCATTCCTTCATAATTCTCTGATTCCGCTGCCTTTTGTAATAACCTGCGGTTGACCTGTGTTACGGCATTGTTAATAATCGAAACCGGGTCTTTTAGCGTTGAATCCTGCACAAGCGATACAAATGTTTCTACTGTATATCTTGATGCCATGTCCCCCGCCTTATGTCCTCCCATTCCGTCTGCTACTAGAAACAGATTCGGCAGACTGCCGGTTTCAGTCAGCGAATAATAAACGTAGTCCTGATTGACACTTCTCTCCCGTCCTACATCCGTAACTGCCTGAACCTTCATCATTTCCTCCATTCCGCTGTAATTCATTATTGTTGTGATTCCATATAGCTCTTTCTTAATTGTCCACAGGCACCATCAATATCTCTGCCCATTTCCCTTCTTATTGTAACATTTATTCCGTTTCTTTCAAGCTTATTTTTAAAAGCCGCTATTGCCTGCTTTTCGGACTGCCTGTAATCGCGTTCCTTAATCGGATTGACCGGAATCAGATTCACATGGCAGTTCATGCCATGTAAAAGTCCGGACAACTGTTCTGCGCACTCCTGTGTGTCGTTGACACCTTTGACAAGACTGTACTCAAAAGAAATGCGTCTTCCAGTCTGTTTTAAATAATACCGGCAAGCTTCCATAATCTGCTCAATTGAATATTTATTGGCAATCGGCATCATGGTCTTTCTTAATTCATCATTCGGTGCATGAAGGGAGATTGCAGCGTAATCTGTAACTGCAGGTCTGCAAGTTCCCGTATCTTATCCACCAGTCCACAGGTCGATACCGTTATATTTCTTGCGCTGATATGTAGCCCCTTGTCTGAATTGATTAATTTTAAAAACTGTACCACATTTTGAAAATTATCCATCGGTTCTCCCGAACCCATAATGACAATGTTGTCAACCCGCTCCCCGGAAATCGTTTGGATCCGGTATATCTGGTCTAACATTTCGACGGTGCCAGATTACGCACCATGCCGTCCAGTGTCGATGCACAGAAGCGGCAGCCCATGCGGCAGCCCACCTGCGAAGAAATACACACGGAATTGCCGTGGTGATATTTCATCAGGACACTCTCAATTAAATTGCCGTCATACAGCTTGAATAAATATTTCGATGTGCCGTCAATCTGTGATACCTGCACCCGCTCTGCGGTCAGTGCCGTCAGACGGCAGTTTTCTTTTAATGTTTTTCTTAAACTTTCCGGCAGGTTTGTCATCTGCTCAAAATCCGTTACCAGTTTCTGATGCAGCCACTGATACACCTGTGATGCCCGGAATTTTTTCTCGCCCAGCTGCTCAAAATATGCCTGCAGCTGTGCTTCATCCATTGATTTAATATCTATTAATTCTAAAGAATCGTTATTCACACTTCTTCTCCGTTCCGCAGGTATTTTAAAGTTTCTTTCGAAATTTCACCATAAAAATCCGTCTGTTCCGTCTATGCCCGGCAGAAGCTGTTTCGCACTGCCTTCACGTACAAATGGAAAGTTCTTTTCAAACCATGCGGCATTCTCTTCATTTTCCGGCCGGCTGATGGTACATGTACTGTACACCAGTGTACCGCCCGGTTTTACATACTCCTGCACAACCGTTAAGATTTCACGCTGTAATGATGCAAGCTGTTCAATCTTTTCAATATCCGTATGATACTTGATATCCGGCTTTCTGCCGATAATGCCAAGTCCCGAACACGGCAGATCCGCAAGCACAATATCGGCACTTTCCTTTGATGCCGTATCGGAAACTCTTGCATCCCACTCTTTTACAGAAATGTTATCCAGTCCGAGCCGCGCTATATTTTCACGGATAAGCTGTGTCTTTAACGGTGTTAAATCTCTCGCCTCAACACTACCGTCTGTAAGTTTTAATGCTACATTCATGCTCTTTCCGCCCGGTGCCGCACATACATCAATAATACGGTCATGTGGTGCAGGAGATGCCAGTTCTCCCGCAAGCATGGAACTGATGTCCTGTACAAAAAATTCACCCCGCTGAAAGCTTTCACAGGCAAGCAGATAATCATATCCTGTAATTTTTAACGCATACGGAAGTCCTTCCACTGCCTCAGCCTGAATATTTTCACTGAGCAGATGTGCCTTTAATTCCTCTACCGTAAGCTTTTTCGTATTACAACGGATATACGTTGTCTTTTCCTTATAAAAGCCCGCGAGTATAGATTCTACTGTTGTATCATCAGCCTGTTTCTTAAAAATGCCACCAGTTCTTCCGGCATGGAATAACGCACGGATAAATATTTTACCGGTTCTTTTTTCTGGTCCGGATATTCGCAGACGCAGTCATTTCTTGCAATATTTCTTAAAACACCGTTTACAAAGCCTTTTAAATTCACAAAATGGCGTTTTCCTGCCAGCTTTACCGCTTCGTTGCAGACTGCTGATACCGGCACATTATCCATATATTTCAGCTGATACACCGACATCTCCAAAAGACTGCGGATCAGCGGTTTCATCTTCCTTACCGGTGTTTTGGAATACTGATTAATGATATAATCCAATTCAATCCGCCGTTCCAGCGTTCCCTGTGCCAGCCTTGTAATAAAGCTGCGCTGGTGCTTTAACAGATACTGGTATTTTTTGAGTGCCGCACCAATCACCAGATGGCTCATGGCTTCGGGGCGGTTTAATTCCAGCAGAATATCCAGTACAATTTCGCGTTCATTAACGCTGTCTGCCATATCCTTTGTTGTCTTGTCTTTAGTCACGGTCATTTCCTCCAAACAAGCGAAGCAGTCTTAATAACTGCAATACTGCGGTTGTCGCAGCCGCAACATAAGTGAGTGCCGCCGCAGATAAAACCTTTCTTGTATCCGATACTTCATCTTTTTGTAAAATTCCGGTTTCGGACAACAGCTTTAATGCCCTGCCGGATGCGTTAAATTCGACCGGAAGCGTCACAAGCTGAAACAATACCGCTGCCGAAAACATCAGAATACCAATCATAATCAGTGTATGACTGCCGCCAAAGAAAATGCCAAGAATAATAAAAAGCCACGATAACTGTGAGCCTATATTGGCAACCGGCACGAGTGCGCTTCGAAATGACAGCGGTGCATAACCTCTTGCGTGCTGGATCGCGTTGTCCGCATTCATGTGCCGCAACACCGACTGCCGCTACCGATGTACTCGCATAGACGGCATCAGAAAGATTTAATGTCTTGTTTCTTGGGTCATAATGGTCTGTCAGTTTTCCCGATACCCGCTGGATTGCCACATCATAAATGCCCTGTGACTGCAAAATACGTTCTGCCGCCTGCGCTCCGGTCATGCCTGAGCGGCTGCGTACCCTGGAGTATTTTGAGAATCTGGAATTGACCAGAAACTGTGCAAACAGTGAAATCAGTGCTGATATGACAATCAGCATATACGTTGGGTCATAATAATAGTAACCATAATATCTTCCCGGCATAATATCCTCCAATCCGCAGACATTCCAATGTCGGAGGATACGCGAACTGAATGAATTCAGTTCTGCGATAAGGCAGATTGATAATGCCTGCTTTATCAATCTGCCGTATGAACAGGCTTAAATATAAAGCCTGTTCATACTTTCCTCCAATCCGCAATCTAAATTATTTTCCGAGTTCCATTCCTTTTTCCAGACGGCTTCCACGTAAGAAAGCATCCGATGTCATGCGCTTTTTACCCTCTGCCTGGACTTCATTGACTTTTAACAAATCCTTTCCGCACCCGATAAAAAAGGTGTGTGGCAGCACTGCTACAATCTGTCCCGGCTCTGCACCTTTAAAATCTGTGCTGTATTCCGGAAATTCCGCTTCTACCTGCTCTTTTGTATACACATCCGCATCCCAGATTTTGAGCATTTTCCCGTTTAAATGAGTAAATGCGCTCGGCCACGGATTCAGTCCGCGAATCAGCCGCTCTAATGCATCCGCTTCCTTTGAAAAGTCCAGCTCACCGAATGATTTTTTTATCATCTTTACATAAGAAGCTTCTTCTTCGTTCTGCTTCTGCGGCTTTAAGGTTCCGGCTTTCGCCTCCTCTAAGGTCTTTACAAGAAGCTGTGCGCCTACATCGCTTAAACGGTCAAACAGACTGCCGCCGGTTTCCTTCGGGTCAAGCTTTACTTTTTCTGTCAAAAGAATATCTCCGGTATCCAATCCTTCATTCATCTGCATGGTTGTTACACCGGAATATTCGCAACCGTCAATGACTGCCCACTGAATTGGCGCCGCACCACGGTATTTCGGAAGCAGGGAAGCATGGACATTGATACAGCCGTATTTCGGCATATGAATAATTTCTGCCGGAAGCAGTTGTCCGAATGCCACAACTACAATCACATCTGCTTCATATCCTCTTAATTCTTCAATAAATGCTTCTTCTCTGGCACGCTGTGGCTGTAATACCGTCAGATTGTGCTTTAACGCCGCTTCCTTGACCGGTGACATGCTCATTGCACCGCCTCTGCCCTTTGGCTTATCCGGCTGTGTCACAACCGCAGCCACTTCATGTCCGGCGGCAAGCACAGCCTCTAGTGTCCCCACCGAAAAATCCGGTGTACCCATAAAAATAACTCTCATATACTCTCCATTTCCGGACGACTTTACTGCAAAACAGCGATTTTCCGTCTGCCTTTTAAAATATCTGCTTTATCGGAAAGCAGCATCTGCATAAATAAACCTCAATTTATGGTTTATTTACGCTTCATCGTCCTCTTTATCAATCTGCATCATTTCAGTTGCTTTATCAACATACATCACACCGTCAAGGTGGTCGATTTCATGGCACAGACATCTTGCAAGCAGTTCTGTTCCTTCGATAATGTACTCCTGCATATTTTCATCATATGCCTTGACCTTTGCATAGTTTGGACGGGTTACGATACCGACTTTATTCGGCACGCTCAAACACCCTTCCTGACCGGTCTGCTCGCCGCTTGTTTCCAGAATAACCGGATTAATCAGCACTAACGGTTCTTCACCGCAGTCAATAACTACAAGGCGTTTTCTGATACCGACCTGCGGTGCGGCAAGCCCGACACCGTCCGCATCATACATTGTTTCAAACATATCATCAATTAATTCCTGAATTCTCGGTGTAACCTCTGTAATTTCTTTTGCTTTTTTTCTTAAAATTTCATCGCCTAAAACCCTGATATTTCTAATCGCCATTTTTATCCTCTTTCTATATTTTATATTTTCTATCAATTAAAATCAAACTGCAGTCCAATGCTGCGGAACAACGTATTTTCCCTGCAAAGCGTTTCCAGCCTGTCCTTGCACGCTGTCAGCTTCTCATAAGCCGTAGCTTTTAAATACACAACCTGATTATAATAATCATTTCTTTTATAAACACCTGCCGCAACCGGACCTGTAATGCGTACCTGTTCTTTTTTCCATTCGGGAATTACTTCCTTTAAAAAGGTACATGCGGCAAGCAGCTGTTCTTCATTTTTTGAAGAAAGGGTCACCATCAGCATATTGCAGACCGGCGGATAATCCATAATCAAGCGGAAAGCAATTTCTTCCTCATAAAATTGCTCATAATTCTGCGCCGCGGCGGCGGCAATGCTGTAGTGCTGCGGTGTATATGTCTGAATCACGACTTCTCCTGCCCGCTTTCCGCGTCCTGCTCTGCCTGCCGCCTGTGTCAGCAGTTCAAAGGTCCGCTCTGCCGCCCGGTAATCTCCGGCATACAAAGACATATCTGCCGCCAGTACACCTACCAGCGTTACATTGGGAAAATCATGCCCCTTTACAATCATTTGCGTTCCTACTAATATATCGGCTTCCTGCGCCGAAAATGCAGCCAGTATCTTTTCATGGCCTTCCTTGCCTGCCGTGGTATCCATATCCATGCGCAAAACCCGCGCCTGCGGATACATTTTTTTCACAGCTTCCTCTATCTGCTGTGTACCGGCACGGAATCCTGAAATATACTTTGAGCGCATACCGGACACCGTGTAACCCGCGGCTGTTCGTACCCGCAGTAATGGCAGACCATTTTCCCGTTTTTATGCTCGGTAAGGGAAATATCGCAGTGCGGGCATTTTAAAACATGTCCGCACATACGGCAGGACACAAATCCCGCATAGCCTCTTTTATTTAAAAAAAGTATAATCTGTTCCTTTGCCGCCAGCCTCCGCTGTATCAGCTCCTGTAAACGGCGTGAAAAAACAGAGCGGTTGCCGCACTTTAATTCTTCCCGCAAATCCACCGTATATACGGCAGGCAGTGTGCCGCTTGCACGCCGGGGCAGTTCTAACAGGGTATATTCGTTTTTCTTTGCCCGGTAAAATGCCTCTACGGACGGTGTCGCCGAGCCGAATACCACACCTGCGCCGCACATTTTGGCAATGTGGACTGCCGTTTCCCGCGCATGGTAACGCGGCGCCTGTTCACTTTTATAAGCCCCTTCGTGTTCTTCATCCATGATGATAAGCCCAAGATTTGTAAAAGGTGTGAACAAAGCGGAACGCGGTCCGATCATAATGCTGATTTCTCCGCGCATGGCACGTAAAACTGGTCATACCGCTCTCCCTTGGACATTCTCGAATGTAAAACCGACACCTGACTGCCAAACCGCCTGTAAAAACGCTGTACCGTCTGAAAGGTCAGGGCGATTTCAGGAATCAGGACGATTGCCTGTTTTCCCTGCGCCGTCACGTGCTGTATCATTTCAATATAACAGAGTGTCTTTCCGCTTCCTGTTACACCGTACAGCAGCCACGGTTTCCGCTCCCCCGCATCATACTGTGTACAAAACTGCGTGACCGCCTTCTGCTGGGCTTCATTTAAAATGAGCCGTTCCTGTCCGGGGACTGTTTCCCGCACCGGATTACGATACAGCTCCTGTGTTTCCACCGTAATGACATTTTGCTTTTCCAATGCCTGAATTGTCTGTGTCGTTATCTGATACTGCTCCTTTAAAACTGCCGTGTCCAGTCCGTTCTCATCTGTTTTACAGAGTGCTTTTAACAGCCGCACCCTTGCCACGGCATTTTTCTTTTCATACAGTGCCAGATATTCTGCCACTTTTTCCTTTGATACGGCAAGGCGCACTGTCTTTTTTTCTTTCTGTCGCACTTTTTCCTTTACCGGAAGCACCGTTTTTAAAGCCTGATTCATTGTCGAGCCGTACTGCTTTTTTAACCACGCCGCAAGCTGTATCATACGTCCGACTGCCTGAATCCCGCTTTGGGATACGCTGTCGATGTCTTTTATTTTCTCAGCCGGAATCTTGGGGGTACTGCCGATACCGATGACATATCCTGTCAGCAGACGGTTTCCCCTGCCAAACGGAATCTGCACCATAACCCCAATCTGCACTTCATTTTCCAATTCGGGAGGAATCCTGTACTGAAAGGTTTTATCCAGTTGTTCCTGTGAAATATCCACAATAATATCTGCGTACATGGTGCCTCCTTTTTTGATTGGACGGACATTATCCGTATATTAATTCCAGCATTTTAAACATTTTTTTCCGCCAGTTCTTTTAAAACTTCGGCAATCAGCACTCTTTCATCCATCGGATGCTTCACGCCCTTGATTTCCTGATAGTCTTCGTGGCCTTTCCCGGCAAGAACAATAATATCGCCCGGTTCGCCGTGTTCAATCGCATAGCGGATTGCTTCTTTTCTGTCTGTAATGCTGATATATTTTCCGTCTGTCTTTGAAATGCCGGTTTTAATATCTTCAATAATGGCTTCCGGGTCTTCAAATCTCGGATTATCCGATGTAATAATCGTAAAATCAGCCAGTTTTCCCGAAACCTCACCCATTTCAAAACGTCTTTCCTTAGAGCGGTTGCCGCCACAGCCGAATACGCACACCAGACGGTGTGGGTTGTATTCTTTTAATGTTTCAAGTATACTTTTTAAAGACATGGCATTATGGGCATAATCAATCATCAGTGAAAATTCATCAGATACCTTTACCAGCTCGATCCTGCCCTTGACTTTGACTTCTGCCAGTGTCTTTTTTAACGTTTCCTGCGGCACCTGAAAATGTCTTGTAACCGCAATCGCACACAGTGAATTATAAACCGAGAACTTTCCCGGAAGATTGAGTGCCACGTCCATGTCCAGCGCACCGGTACAACGGTATGTAAGTCCCACCGTGCCTCTTTCATGCTTTAAGCAGATGTCGCAGGCTCTAAGCTGTGCTTTTTCCGATAAACCGTAAGTTTCGATTTCACAGGTCGCATTTTTAATGACTTCTGCCGTATGCTTGTCGTCTGCATTGACAATGCCTGTTTTACACTGGCTGAAAAGCTTTGCCTTGCATGCCAGATATTCTTCAAAAGAAGCGTGTTCATTCGGTCCGATATGATCCGGTTCAAGATTGGTAAATACACCGATGTCAAATAAAATACCGGCGGTTCTGTCAAGCTTTAAGCCCTGTGAGGAAACCTCCATAACAACTGCCTTACAGCCTGCCTTTACCATTTTGGCAAACGATTCATGAATCTGATAAGACTCCGGTGTTGTATTGCAGGATGCCCAGCTTTCATCACCGATAATCGTTTCGATTGTACCGATTAAACCGGTTTTAATACCGCAGGCTTCCAGCACGTTGCGGATCATATAGGTTGTCGTTGTCTTTCCCTTTGTCCCCGTAATGCCGATTGTAAACAGCTTTTCTGCCGGATTGTCAAAATATGCGGCTGACATGAATGCCAGTGCATATCTTGTATTTTCAACCGAAACCACCGTTACCGTATCTGGAATCTGCGCCAGATATTCTTCCTTACAGCCCTGCTGTACCACAATCACGGAAGCCTTCTGTTCTACTGCCGCCTGAATATATGTGTGTCCGTCACTGACCGCACCCACGATGCAGACAAATGCCGTATTTTCCCTGACTTTTCTGGAATCTGAAGTCAGACTTTCCACCTGCGTTTCCACACTCCCCGAAACCAGTGTATAAGAAAGCTTCTCCAGCAACTTTGATAAATTCATACTAATCCTCGTTTCTGAGCAACTTGTTGCGAAGAGCGATGAGAAATTCGCGTAGCGATTTCTCATCTGCCATCATAGCTATTTGTTTTTGCTCAGAAACAAATAGCTGTGTGAACAAGCTTTCATTTATGCTTGTTCACACTACTCCAATTCCGCAGGCATTTTAATGCCGGAGGAATCGCGAGCCAAATGTTAGATTTGGCTCTGCGATAATACACTTTGTGACGCCTGCAGCACAAAGTGTTATGCGAAAATCTTTGATTTAAGGATTTTCGCATTTCCCTCTAAAATAATCCCACAATTTTATTATTTTCTTCATCAAAATCAATACCGTACGCCGCCGGTTTCTTTGGAAGTCCCGGCATGGTGAGTACCTTGCCTGTCAGGACAACCACAAAGCCTGCGCCTGCATTGATATAAACTTCACGGACATTAATCGTGAAATTTTCCGGACGTCCGAGCAGTTTCGGATTATCTGAAAGTGAATACTGTGTCTTTGCCATGCAGACCGGAAGATTGCCAAAGCCCATTTCTTCAATGTGCTTTAATTCTTTCTTCGCGGCATCGGAATATGTTACGCCGTCTGCACCGTAGATTTCTTTTGCAACGGTTTCAATCTTTTCTTCCAGAGAAGCTTCATCTTTATAAAGCGGTTTAAATTCAGACGGTTTTTCCACAGCCTTTAATACCTTTTCAGCCAGTTCTACGCCGCCTTCGCCGCCTTTTTCCCACACCTTTGCCAGTGCAAATTCACAGCCCTGTTCTTCACAGTGTTTTTTAATAAACTCATATTCTTCCTGTGTATCGGTAATAAATGCATTTAAGGTTACAACAACCGGCACACCATACTTCTTAATATTTTCAATGTGCTTATCAAGGTTTGCAATACCCTTCTTTAAGGCTTCCATATTTTCCTGTCCGAGTTCGTCCTTTGGCACACCGCCGTTATACTTTAATGCACGCACGGTCGCTACAATGACAGCCGCAGCCGGTTTTAGACCGGATAATCTGCACTTTATGTCAAAGAATTTTTCAGCGCCTAAATCTGCACCGAATCCGGCTTCCGTAACTGCATAATCCGCAATCTTTAATGCCAGCTTTGTTGCACGTACAGAATTACAGCCGTGTGCAATATTGGCAAACGGACCGCCGTGTACAAGTACCGGTGTATTTTCCAAAGTCTGTACCATATTCGGCTTTAATGCGTCCTTTAATAAAACTGCCATTGAGCCGGTTGCCTGGATATCATCTGCCGTAACCGGGTCTCCGTCTACGTTGTACGCCACAATCATTTTTCCGAGACGTGCCTTTAAATCCTTCATATCGTTTGCAAGACATAAAACACCCATGATTTCAGAAGCCACCGTAATAATAAAATGGTCTTCTCTCATAATGCCATCTGCCTTGCCACCCATACCGATAATAATATTTCTCAACTCTCTGTCATTCATATCCACACAGCGTTTCCAAACAACACGCTTTGTATCAATGCGGAGTGCATTGCCCTGATGAATATGATTGTCTAACATTGCCGCAAGCAGATTGTTTGCAGATGTAATTGCGTGGAAATCTCCCGTAAAATGCAGATTTAAATCTTCCATCGGCACAACCTGGGCATATCCGCCGCCTGCCGCACCGCCTTTGATACCAAAGCACGGTCCTAAGGATGGCTCTCTTAACGCTGCCACTGCATTTTTACCCATATGACAGAGGGCCTCTGTCAGTCCGATACTGATTGTTGTCTTTCCTTCGCCTGCCGGTGTCGGGTTGATTGCCGTAACAAGAATCAACTTGCCGTCTTCATTTTTTTCAAGTGCTTTTGCTGCTTCATCGGAAATCTTTGCTTTATACTTTCCGTAAAGCTCCAGGTCGTCTTCATTGGTAATGCCTGCCTTTGCAGCTACCTTTCTGATGTCAAGCATTTTTGCTTCCTGTGCGATTTCAATATCTGTTTTTACTGCCATTTTTTCCTCCTGCCTGCTATAAATTTATAGCATTTATGTATTTTGTTTTAAATATGTTTCAAATTCTTCCGGTGTCATCAGGACTTTTCTCGGTTTTGTACCAACCTCCGGTCCTACAACACCTGCATCTGCAAGCTGATCCATAATTCGTGCCGCGCGGTTAAAGCCAATTTTATAATAACGCTGTAACATGCCAATCGAGCCTTTTTCTTTTTCGATGATAAACCGTCCCGCTTCTGCAAAATAAGAATCCTTCTCACTTGCTGTATTATGTGCATTCTGTGACTGGGTCGATGTAATGCTTTCACTCACCGCCTCATCATAGACAACTTCCTGTGAATTTTCCTTTAAAAAGTCTACAACTCTTGATACTTCATCATCCGATACAAACGCGCCCTGTACACGCACCGGCTTTGGATAACCGGACGGAAAAAAGAGCATATCGCCCTTTCCTAAAAGCTTTTCCGCACCGTTCATATCAATAATGGTTCGTGAATCGACACCCGATGATACCGCAAATGCGATTCGTGACGGCACATTTGCCTTAATCAGTCCCGTAATGACGTTGACGGATGGTCTTTGCGTTGCAATTACTAAATGGATTCCCGCTGCTCTGGCAAGCTGTGCCAGACGGCAGATTGCATCTTCTACCTCGCCCGGCGCTACCATCATCAAATCCGCAAGCTCGTCGATAATAATGACAAGCTGTGGCATTTTCTGTGGCGGTTCTTCACCTTCCGGTACTTCCATTTTTGCAATCTCGTCATTGTATCCCTTTAGGTTACGCACACCCATCTGCGCAAACTTTTTATAGCGGTCCGTCATTTCATTGACTGCCCAGTTTAATGCACCCGAAGCTTTCTTCGGGTCAATGACTACCGGTATCATCAGATGCGGGATGCCGTCATATACCCTTAACTCAACCATCTTCGGGTCAATCATAATCATCTTGACGTCTTCCGGGTCTGCTTTGTATATAATACTCATGATAATCGTATTAATGCATACCGATTTACCGGAGCCTGTCGCACCCGCAATCAGCAAATGCGGCATTTTCGCAATATCCGCTACAATCGTCTTTCCCGCAATATCCTTTCCGACTGCAAATGTAATCGACGAAGCACTCTTTTCAAAGGCTTCCGATTCTAACAGTTCCCGGATAGAAACACTGCCGGCGACTTTGTTCGGAACTTCAATACCAATCGCAGCTTTTCCCGGTATCGGTGCTTCAATACGGATATCCGCCGCCGCAAGATTTAACTTAATATCATCGGAAAGCGATACAATCTTACTGACCTTCACACCCTGTTCCGGCTGTAATTCGTAACGTGTAACCGCCGGACCGCAGCTGATGTCTGTAATCGTTACCTTGACCCCAAAATTCTGTAAGGTCTGCTGCAGGCGCAACGCCGTTGCCTTGTTTTCCCTATCCTGTGAGCCGCCCTGCTTTGATGAAGCCTGATTTAATAAGGACAGTGGTGGAAACTGATACCGTTGGACTTTCGTGTGCGGCTGTCCTGATACCCCGGCTGTTTCTTCTGCATCTCCCATAACCTCTGGCTCCGGATATTCTGCATTTTCCGCTTCATAGCGTCCTGCTCCATATCCTGCTCAACCGTTTCCTCCGGCAGTGCCTGTTCATATGCCTCATAGGCAGACGGTTCACTGCCATTCTCTGCATATGTGTCAGGATACATTTCCGGCTCCTGATATTGTCCTGTCATCTGCTCCAGACGCTCAGACAGACCATGAATTGTTTCATCCGGCATGCTTTCCGTTTCCACCGGATTAATCATTTCTTCTTCCGGTTCTTCGGTTAAAATGCTCTCCAGCTCATAATCATATGCCTGTTCCTGCTGCTGGACCGGACTGTAAATATCTCCACTGTATTCATCTTCCGCTGTGTATCCACAACAATTTCATGAATATCAATCGGATTATCCGGTTCTACCGCCGTTTCTTTCGGCAGTGTTGTTGCACTTGTAATGCCGCGCGCCTTTTTATTCATGCGCGCCTGTGCTTTTTCTTCTTTTTCCTGTATCTTTTTTAACTTTTCTTCCCGCCGTCTGGCAAGATATTCTTCCTCCGACAGTTCCTCATCCGGCTTTCTTCTCTGCCTGTCTGCCGAATGTTCCCGGTACAAATCGTAATCCTGCTTTGCGGCATGCACCATTCTGCTTCCGCTTTTCTGCATTTTCATCACACCGCTGATAAATGATTTTTCTGTAATCACAATCAGACAGATGATAATAAGTAACAGCAGTACCACCATACTGCCAAACATACCGAGCGGCTTTAACAGCTTGCATAACATGCCACCAAAGAAACCACCGCCGGTATTATGCACCGCACTGTAGTGAAATATTTCCATTAATGTGCTTTCCGCAATATCCGGCCGGTTGCCAATCCGCAATGCCATTGCCGAAAGCAGAACCATCAGTATGTAAACAGCTGCTGTTTTTACTCTTGCAACTGCAATATATTCTCTGTTTGAA
>ENA-OQIO01000067-OQIO01000067.1-human-gut-metagenome-genome-assembly--contig:-NODE-67-length-46018-cov-5.623085_pt1 | contig 46018 bp, 72 predicted proteins | sample MGYA00242573_ERZ504737 | MGnify/ENA primary metagenome ERZ504737 (study PRJEB26092, sample SAMD00036203) | human gut metagenome | host: Homo sapiens | study: EMG produced TPA metagenomics assembly of...
CTCGGCGGCATCGCGGGATTCTCGCCGCATCCCTCGATGAACATCAACGCGCCGTACCGACCGGAGGGAACGAAGATGGCGGCACTCGGATTTGCGACGGGCTTCGTTCTCGGCATTCTTATTGCGCTTGTTGGCTGTGTAGGCTCCATCACGCTCCTTGGTGCCAGATAGAGGTGCAAGGAATCGAAGGTCTTCCTCAATCAGCGTTAGCGGAAACGAGAAGGGGCATCCTGTGCGGGAGCCCTTTTTTCTCCGCATTGTTATGATGGTTTTATGGCTTGCCGTATTTGTGGTTTGACGGTCTGCTATATTTATTGTTAGTTAGTCAGAAGGGAGCGAAGGATGGAAAATATGCCTGACAATGTGAAAGACAATCCAGTCGGGAAAAGGGAAGCCCTGCTCGCCGACCGTCTCAGGCTGCATAAGGGTTACAGATATACGGAAGTGGAAATCTTCTCTAAAGGCGATTTCACGCTCGGCACGAATTGGTTCGAGGGCGAGGTGACGGTCGGAGACGTGGCAGAGTTTTTCCAGCGGAGTGGGGACACGCTTTACGATAAGCTGGGTGCCGGATGGTCGTGGCGCGGCGCAACAGGCGAAATCGAAAGGGCACGCGAATGTCTCGAAAAGGTATTGGGAGTACGCGGAACGACTCTGGAAGAGGTGCGCACCGCGCGAGGAAGGCGTCTCCTGTCGCAGGATAGGATGATGGCCGAGACCATGGCATTCCTTCTCACGGACTGCACGTTTGCGGATATCGCAGAACTTATCGGAGGTGTGCCGGGAAGGTCGAGAACGAGGTTTTCGAGACCTATTACGCAGCGTCTAACTGGAACATAGACGAAGATGTGCAGCAGGCTCTGCATACGGGCATCATCTATTACGCATGGAACGTGGGCAACCCAAACCGACCGCTCTGCCTTCCGCCGGTGCTGAAGGCGCGGGAGAGGAAACTCAGCTGGCTCGGAGACGAAAACGCGAGCATTCGCGATGGGGAGTTCTTCGTACCGATAGAAGAAACTTTCTGACGGGAAGCGAAAATGCAGGCAGTGGTTTGTGAAGGGAAGGAATAGGCATGGACGGATACACGCTTTCCATCAGTCGTTGCAGTGGCGGTGACGGGGTGGAGGAGAGCTTCAAGGCGAAGATAAAGCGTCGAGAAGCTGCGCTTGATGCCTTTGCCGTTGCAGAAGCGTACTGCAAGGGAATTGGGATGGTCTCGAGATGCGAGCACGAAGGATTTGACGGCTTCATCATCGAACTGTGCTCCGATGCGGAGGATGAGACCATCCGACTCGTCAGGCTTGTGGCCGACAGCGAGGAGGGCATCATGGATGATGTTTTCCGGTTGGAATACGGCAGTTGCGAGTTCAAGATTTAGGCAAGATATCGGCATGTTCATTCATGCTTTTATATGCAGGATATATGGATTATATGGTTCACCTGCTTGCTAGTATGCCGGTCTGCTATATTTATAGACAGCAAGAGGGACGGCACCGGAGCCGCCCATGGCAGGAAGGGGTTAGGATGAAGCGTGCGGAGCTTGACAGGCGGATTGCAAACGGGGAAACGCTGGACGATATCGTTCCTGCGCTCATGGATGACGGTGCCGATATCACGTCCTACGATGACTTGAAGCGTTTCGCCATCGAAAAGATTGAAAGCGATGAGCTGTATCTTGCCGAGCATGTCCTCAAGGCGTGCCTAGATGTTGCCGATTACTACGGTTACGATTATTCGATGGGCACATTGGAAAAGCCCACTGCTATTGATGGCGTGGAAGACTTGATTGATTACGTGGAAGATTGAGACGGCGGCAGCACGGGGCATCCGGGAGGGTGCCCTTTTTGCTATGCATAATATGCAGGAGGTATGGAGTTTCCCGCTCATATCGTGTTTTTCTGCTTGCTGGTATGCCAGTCTGCTATATTTATAGACAGCAAGAGGGGCGGCAAGCAGAGCTTCCCAAAGGCAGAAGGGACTTCAAGATGGCTACTTTGGATGTTACGGAGAAGGTCAACGTCCTCGTGGACGTGATTGGCTGGGAGAGTTTTTGCGAAGAGCTGATGGAACGGATGGACGAGGACGCTCTCGATGCCGTCTGCGACCGTATCGCACCGCGTTACGGCGTGGAGCTTGCGGGGAGTCGCTATGCAGCCTAAAGACACGGAGGAGCGCCGCAGGGCAATCGACCGAGTGAACCGGGCATATGCCGATGAGGACTACGATAGGTACGAAAGGCTCATCGAGCGCTATTGTCATAGGTTCGGGTTTGACGGCGATTACGGTCTTTTTGAGGATGCCTGCACGGATGCCCGCTTGTTTGGTCATGGAATCGGCTAGAGGAGGAAACATGACGCTCGAGGAACTGTTCGAGGAGACTTGCATTCAGGGTGAAATCGCGATTCAAAGCTATGATTCGACGGGTACTACGATTGAGCACTATCTAGGTGATGCGGAGGAGTTCTACCCTGACGAACACCCGCAAATCCTTGAAAGGGAGGTCGGCTATATCTTCCCGCTCATGGAGGTAGAACCGACCATCTGTATCGAGCTGAAAGATGAGGGATGAGCGGAATGAAGGTCAAGGAGTTGATGGATAGCCTGAAAGGGGATTGTTACCGCTTTCGCGTCCATTATCCAGAGGAATGGGAGTTTGGACTCATAACGGGAGCGACTTTCTTTGGCAAACGTGGGCTGGTCTTGCAGCATGGGGAGGATGACGTGAGTTCTTTCACACTGAACCCGTCTTGGCTTTCCTGCGAGGACGAGACGCAGCGTTGCATCATGGTCGAGATTTATTTGGAGCCGTAAGGATGGGCGCGGGGAGTAAGCCCCTGCGCCCGTGGCAGGTCTGCGCAGGGGATGTTATCGGTAGTGGCAAGCGGGTCGAGTACGTGTTCGAGCGGTACGGGGAACTGTACATAAACGCAAGCGACGAGGAGCTTGTGCGGCAGGGGAAGCGAACCTATGGAGAGGAGCTTACAAGGCTCTACGACCTCGACCTTTCCGGGTGGAGGGTCATCGGCCATTACGGGTGCGGACGCGGCTACGAGGGACGAAGCTGGTATGACATGGGGAAGCCGTTCGGACGGCGCTAGAGAAGGGATGAATATGGGCAAGGAGAAAATCGAGGAGAAGGACGTGCGGCTTCTGAGGTATGCCGTCGAGCAGGCGTTTGACGGGGCGATGAGGGACGGGGCATTGGCACTGTTGAACCGTCTGGTCGATTCGGCTTCGGAAGCGGCAAATCTTGAGGAAGAGCTTCTGAACCTCAAGGGGGAGTATCAGAGGAGCATGGAGAACTCGAAGAGAGGGGCATTCAAACGCTTGATGCTGCCTACAAGCGCAAATGCAGGCGAGAGAAGCGAATGGCGAAGGGCAGATGCTTTGCGCAGACGGCAAGCCGGTCATGTTCGGTGAGACCCTTTACGGAGGGGACGGACGCGATTGGTTGATTGTCGGGATTGCCGGAGCGTGGTCGTATGACGTGTACGGGCTGCACGTCGCGCACGACGGGAAAAAAGAGAAGAAACCGCTTCGAGCGGAATGGCTTGTCCATGAGCTGACGGATGCCAGGGAGGAGGTTTAGGAAAAGGATGCTGCCAACAAAGAAGCGCTGTCCTAGGTGCGGGCGCGTGCTGCCAGCGGAAGCGTTCAACTTGGTTCGCGGCGGAAGGGAGCTTGCCGGGTGGTGCCGTGTGTGCAACCACCGCTATTATCTCGACCGCAAGGAAGCGGGATTCGTCAGGAAGAACCCGAGCGGGCGGAGGATTGCGCATGGAGGGTATACCGATGCGGTCGGCAGGTATATCGACCTCGGATAGGGAAAGGACGGGCATCCGGGAGGGTGCCCTTTTTTCGTGCAGGATATGCAGGATGTATGGAGTGTACGGTTCACCTGCTTGCTGGTATGCCGGTCTGCTATATTTATAGACAGCAAGGGGGACGGCAACCGAGCCGCCCCATGGCAGAAGGGACTTCAAGATGAAGAACGTCAGGGAGCTTGAGACCTATGGTGCAATCCTTATCGGCTGCGGGATTATGGCGTACACGCTCATGCTTGCGAGCGTGTATGCGCCGGTCTGGGCAACAATCGAGTTTGTTATGGGTACGCTCTTCATGGTGGTCGGCGTGTGGTGCGTCTACCTTGCGGGTATGGAGTACGACTACCAGATGGAAAAGCGCCGCTACCGTAACAAGAGGTAAGCACTATCAGACCATAACGCTATCGGGAGGAGTTCGGTCGGTAAAGGAGCTAGGGCATCCGGGAGGATGCCCTTTTTCTTTGGCTTTTTGGAAGCCACCCTGCGGGCGGCGTGAAGGCGCGGGGGCGTTGCGGGAACGGGGACTCGGGGGCGCTTTCCCACCCTTCCAACAGCCTGCGGGTCGGGCTAGGAACCCTCCGGCCATTGAAAGCGCGGAAAAGCTTCTACTTGGCGGAAACGGGAGCTGACCTGCCGGGGTTTCCAACATTCCGACAGGCTCCGGGTCAGTCTAGGAACCCTCCGCCATCGAAATGTTGAAAACCCCTTCTTCTCGGGAAACCATAGGCCGCAGGCGCGGCAAAGTGGGGCACGCCGCAGCGGCTCGGTAGAGGGCGGGGAAAGGAGGGTCGGTGGCTCCGTGACGGGAGGTTGGCTTTTCTTGACACCCTACGGTTTCGCAGGGTCTCTCCGTGGCGCGGTCGCTTGCGCTCCCTCAGATTAGGGGCTGCTCGCCCCTAATGACCCGAGTTCCATGGAGAAGGCGTGGAGTCTCGCGTTGTGGAGTGTGCTGGTATGCCGCATAGCTATAATTACAGATAACAGCAAGGGGGACGGCACCGGAACCATCCCAAGGCAGAAAGGACGGAGCAAATGAAAATCGAGAAAAACGATATGGTCATGGTCTATGACGGGGGCGGCACTGTTCCCCACTGCAAGTATACCGGCAGGTTCGGTGACCTTACGGCATACTGGCAGAAGATTGTCTCGGATGCGGTTTATCTGTTCCGGCTGGGGGAAAGCGAGGAGTGCGACTGGCTTGTTCTCCTCGGTCAGCCTTGGTCACCGTATTCACCGGACGGCATTCGTTAAGGAGTTGAAGGGGCATCGGGAAAGAGATGCCCCTCTTTTTCGATGTACATAAGTAGGGAGCGTGTAAATGGATAGGTACGAGGTCATGGCAGGCAAGATGGCACCCTTGACCGACGGGGCGCACCGCAAATGGGGATTCACCGGAAAGGTCGAGACGAGGAGCTATGAGCTGCTGGTCGATGCACTCATTGACTTTGTTGAGACCGGAGACGGCCTAAAAGCGCGGTTTCTTACAGGGCTTGCAGCGTGCTTGGCAGCGGATAGGAAATCTGTCGAGAATCGTGGGTTCGGGGTCGCGGTCAGGAAAGTCCGGTGCCATCGGGGCGAGGAAGGCACGGTCAGTGTATCTTCCGTAGAGACGATGCACGAACGTCGGTACACGGTCGATGGTTGGCGATACGACACGGCGCATCGCGAGCAGACCGAGAACGGTCAGAAGAGTTGAAGGGATGTACGATGAGTTCCACGATTAAACTGTATGAGCACAACTCGATATTCCACGCCCTAAGCGACGGAAGAACATGCGCTGGATACCATTGGCAGTATTTGGACGAATGAACGAAGGCATCCGAAAGGGTGCCTTTCTTTTTTGAACAGAATATGCAGGATGTATGGAGCCTGCCGTTAGCCTGCTTGCTGGTATGCCGTTCTGCTATATTTATAGACAGTAAAAGGGACGGTACCGAGCCGTTCAATGGCAGAAGGGAGCCAAGATGGACAGGAAGATTCGATATTTCGTCAACGGGTGGAGCTTTCGGCTCAGTTTTGCAACGCGCCCGGGTTATGACGGAGACCACGAGGATATCAGCGATGGAGATTCGTATGAGCTTGGCGAATACGAGAACTCCGAGGAAGCGCTCGCGGCGGCGGAAGCATTCATATCGACGCATGGGAACGAGGTCAATGACGAGGAAGATGGCATCGGCTCCGTCATCTACTGGACTGTAGAGGTCGAGCGTCGCGTGGAGTACAAAGAGAATGAATGGCTCCCGTGCGATGAGTCCGGAGGATTGATGATGGTTACGGCAATGAGCCGAATGCGACCGTCGCATATCTCAGCTCACTGGAAGGAAGCCGCGAGGAGCGGGCGTTCGAGCTTGCGAAGAACGAGTATCTGGCATGGCTGGAACACAAGGCAGACCGTTATACGACGGTCTACGGCTACATGGATTAGGTGATAGATATGAACAGCATTTGCTTTGACACCGAGACCACCGGTCTTCATCCGAACGGTAGCGACCCGGATGAGATTCTGACCATCTCCATCATCGGAAGGGACGGCTCCGTCCTGTTGGATGAGAGGTTCCGACCGACCGTGAAGACCGAATGGCCGCACGCGAGCGCCGTCAACGGCATCTACCCGGAGGCGTGGCAGACCTGCGACTATCGAGACAGCATACCGCGACTGAGGGAAATCTTTGCAGGGCAGATGAGGTTATCGGCTACAACGTCGGATTCGACCTCGGGTTCCTATCCGCCGTCGGGGTGCGCCCGAGGGAGGACGCACGCATCACGGACACCATGAAAGAGTTCACGTGGTTCATGGGAAGGCGCTACAAGCTGGTGGATGCCGCCGACCACATCGGATACGAGTGGACGGGCAGGGCGCACGGGTCGCTTGCCGACGCGCTCGCGACGCTTGCCGTGCAGCGATGGCTCGAACAATGGCTCGTAGCAGAGTAGATACGTGCTTAGGTGTGTGAAGAGTTGCTTTTCACACGCCCTTATCTTTGCAGCGCAAGTGTGCGCAATCTATGTGGTTATCTTGCTCTCTGGGTTGCTGGTATTCTGGTCTGCTATATTTATAGACAGCAAGGGACGAAAGTTTTCCCGGCAGGAGGATTCCAGAATCCTCCGCAAATACCATCGAGAGATTGGAAAGACAATGGCTATCAACCGAGTGACCATCATGGGCAACCTCACGCGCGATGCGGAGCTTCGCAAAAAGGGGGACGCCACGAGCGTTCTCACCTTCGGACTCGCCATCAACGAGAAGAAGAAGGACAGCGAGACCGGCGAATATGTCGATGCGCCGGTGTTTGTCGATTGCGCCTGTTCGGTGCGCGAGCCGAAGCACTTGCTCCCTATCTCACCAAGGGAAAGAAGGTTTCGGTGGATGGACGGCTCCGCTACCACTCTTGGATGAAGAACGATGAGAAGCGCCATGCCCTTTCCGTTCTCGTGACCGATATCGAGTTTGCGGACTCGAAGGGTGCCGGGAAGGATACGGTTTCTGCCCAGGGGCAGTCTACGGAACCGGAAACGTATGATGCGGATATTCCGTTCTAGGGAGGACGGAATGCACCTTCGTGGCGATTCAGTGCGGGAAATCCCCTTCATGCTCTTCCTCGGCCTGCTATTCGCGGTGACCGTCGGATGGTGGGTGTTTCTCACACTTACGGTTTCGGTCGTTTTCGGAAACGTGGCTGCTGCGGTATTCGCCGTGTGCTCGGCACTTTCCGTCACCGTCGGTTACGGGCTTGTGCGCGCATCCGATTCCCGTGAGTAGCGTTTTTCAAACAGGACAGAAAGGACTTCTAACATGTACACGATTTTGATGCTCAACCAGAAGGGCGGGGTCGGCAAGACCACCATCGCGGACGAGCTTTCCTTTGCGCTTGAGCGTCGCGGCAAGACCGTGGCGTTCGTCACTACCGACCCGCAGGGCGGTTCCGTCCATGAGGTCTGCGATGACCCGGATTTCGCGGAGGAGTGCGATTTTCAGGTTGTCGATACGGCGGGCGTGCTCGTGGGCGGTGTGAACGATTGGTGCCGCGCGGCGAATCTCATCCTCGTACCCATGCTTCCGAGCACGCGCGACATGGAGCCGACGCTGAGAACGCTCGATATCGTACGTGAGTCCGGCACTGGCGCAAAAGCGTATGTCATCGTCAACAACTTTTATGCCTACGGCACACTCGACCGTCAGCTCGTGGAGTACCTTGAGGGCGAGGAGGTTCCAATCATCGCGAAGATTCCCCGCGCCGTTGCCCTCTCACGTGCCGCAGCAGCCGGTGTGTCCGTGGCGGATTACGACCCGAAGAGCCATGTGGTCGCCCCGATTGAGCTGCTTGCAGATTCGGTTCTGAACGAAGAGGAGAAGAACAATGGCTAACAAGACCACAGCGAACGCGTTCATGGCGAGCGCGCAGAAGTCCAAGCGCGAGATGGCGGATATCCAGAAGGAAGGTTCCGGCAAGCATGAGACGGACGAGGTGGAACTCAAGAAAATCAGTCTCCTCATCCCGGCTTGGCTCCACAAAGAAGCGCAACTCCACCGCGTCGAGACGGGGGAGAGCATGACCAAGCTCATCGTCCGACTGCTTGCGAGGAGCTTGGTTAAGGGGATGGTGATGAAGGGATGGGCTTGATGGTAACGGAATCGGAAAAATCGAAGCACGACATGCTGCGTGCGATGCGGAAACACATACGCGAGAATGGCATCACAGACTTCACCGATTTTCAGGACTGGTGCGATGAGAACAACGACCGCTGGTCGCTAGCGCTCGATAGCGGACTTTCGCCGGTTATTGAGAAATACATCGACGGGCGCTTTTATTAGAGAAGAAGCGAAGCCGGTAGCCGGATTCATTTCGGAAGAGGGGTATGGAAGATGAACCTAATCACCATGGTTCCCGCCACCGCGAAGTTTTTCGAGCAGATGCGGGCGATGCGAAGGTACATCGTCGAGAACGGTGTCACCGAGTTCGCGGTATTTCAGAATTGGTGTGATAAAAATAACATGAGGTGGGCGGAAGCACTCGACAGCGGATGTGCTGATGCTATCGAGAAGTTCATCGCCGATTGGAACGGTCGGGCGGATGCAGGCCGTTGGAAACACGCGGCGCAGGCGGACGATAACGTTTGGGATAACGAGTTGAAGTAGGAAGTAGCGATGAACGAGAAAGAGAACCATCTGCCGAATCTCAGCGACAAGGAGCGTGCGCACGCATTGGAGCTTGCCATGAAGCTCGAAAGCGCCGTGCCGTTCTCAAGGCACATATGAAGTCTGGTGAACTAGCATTTACTGATGCCTTGAATGAGGAGGACGCGAAACGTATAGAGGTCGTGTCGCTTTTGAAATGCGTTCCCGGCATTGGTGCGAGCAAGGCGGAAGCCATCAGGAGGTTGGTCAAGATTCCATTAGGCCGACGTGTTAGTGGACTTGGTATCCGGCAGCGCGAAGAGCTGACCGCTTTGGAAAAAAACGGTTGGAAAATGACAGCACAGAAGTCAAAGGCTTTGTGATGTATCCGCGCTGGACGCATTGGCGCGACCTAAAGGGAATCTGCCCCATTTGCGGGGAACCCGCACACGTCGGAACGAGCAAAAGGACGGGCAGGCATTTCTGGCTTCACGACAAGTATGACATGTACGAATACTATAACGGTCATGGCATTCACGGTCTTTGATATTGCAACGGCGGCTTGCAATCCGAATTAGCAAATTGATTTTCAACGAAATCGTGGATAGTGAAAACGGGCACTAATCGAGGTGCCCGTTTTCATATTGAAGCAATGAGAGAAATGGGATGCGCATCATGGGAAATCTCTATACCGATAATTTAATCGGCACCGTGATAGGGCTTTCGGTTGCAGATGATTGGGAAGGTGCCAGACGCGAGTGGGAGATAGTCGGATGTGAGGTTGACGAAACCCATTCTGCAACATGCGTTTGCGGAAAGGAGGGGCTTCGCTATGTCTATACGATAGCGAATACGGAAACCGGGGAAACACTCTCTCCGATTGGGTCGAGTTGTATCAAGAAGTTCGAGCAAAGCGATATGGACGAGGAACTTGCCGGTTGGCAGCAAGCCATCAAACTGATGGAGGTGGCGGCGAGAATCGGAAAAGAGGATTACGTCCATCTGCATAGCGGAAGTTACTCGCGCAAGCTCCTGTACTTCCTGTACGAGCAAGATGCGTTTCGACCGACAAAGTACAACGGATATGATGGTTATAACGACTACCTATTCTTGCTTGACATGTTCAACGGAGGATTCTGTTCGGAAGCGCAGGAGAGAAAATGCCAAGCTATCATCATGCAATCCATCTACCCATGGCTGAGAAATCTCTGGAAGAAAAGTAAATCGCAGAAAGGGAAAATAGATAATGGGAAATAACGCTTGGTGTCCGGCATATCTTGCCAAGGCGATTGCTTCCAAGTAGCGGTTGTTACGCAAGAATGTTCAGAAGGCTCAGGCCGGGTCTTCGATGGAATTGATTTTGTCTTCGCAGTTGATGGGAACCCGAGGTGGCGACACCTCGGGTTCTTGGTTTCCGGGCGAGCCGGAAACCCCGCAGAAAAGGCATGGGAAAGGGTGCGGCGGCACCCCCTTTTCCATGCCTTTTCTGCTCTCGCACTGATAGAATATCAGTGCTCACCGGCCAAGGCCGCTCTTCGAGTTGCAAGATTTGGGAAGTGGGTACTCAAAGTCCACTAACATGGACTTTTCAACCCTCTTCCATCTTGCTCCCGAGCGGCTTTCGGAGCCTTGACGGGAGAGCGCTTTCGCTTGAGAAAACCGGTAATTTAGGATTCCCGGTTTTCTGTAGTCAGCAGAGCGACTATCCGATTTCGTGTCACTTACAAATGGCGGCGGCGCAATTTGCCATAAGTGTTTTACGAATAATGGAAAGGAGAGAATTGCGAGATGCGTAATCGTGAGGTTCAAATAAAGTTTTACGCAACCGAGAAAGAGAGAGAGTCCATTCGCAGAAACGCGAAAAGAGCAGGAATGAAAATGGGCGAGTATGCCCGAGCGGTTTTGACTTCCGACGATGTTTCAATCAAGGTCATCGACACCGAGCCTTTGAAAAAGGCAGCGCACGAACTCGCGAAGCAGGGAACGAACCTAAACCAGTTCATGAAGTTCCTGAACACCTACGGCGTGAAAGTGTTCGACCCGGATGAAGCGAAACGTGTTTTGGAGAAAGAGGTCTCGACATTTTCTGAAATCATGGAAGCGCTCGCGGCGCTCCGAAGGGAAGCGACAGGAACAATGTCCATCTGCAAATCGAGGATTTTAACAACCTCGATAACGAATGACAGGAGATATGGGAATGACTTACCACGCAATGTTTTCGCTTTACATCATGACGGGATTATTAGCGCTTGTTATTAGCGTAAGTCTATTCTGCAAATCCGTAGCAGAAGCGAAAGAATGGAAAAGGAAGTTTGGAGAAATAAACTGGGATTACCTTTATCGAGTTCTCATTGCGTTGGTCGCAATCGCTACATCCGGTTACGCCATTTTCATTCTCTTTGAAATGCGATAACGGGTTTTGATTCTCTGATTTGCGAGGGTACGAAAATGACGGAATGCAATCGTAAAAATCGGCTTTTGGGAAAGAGCATCCGAAAGATACGGATGCGCCGGAACATGACGCAACGAGAATTGGCGAATGCTATCGACGGAATCAGCGAGCCGGCGTTACGCAGTTATGAACTTGGTGAGCGTTGCCCGAAGCAGAATACGCTCGAACGGATAGCGAAAGCACTCGATGTGGCACCAGCATGTTTCGACGCCTACGGCATCGAGCATTACCACGAACTCATGCACGTACTTTTCCTTTTAGAGGATAGGTTCGGTATCGAGCCGTGCGGGAAGCATCCGATTTACCGACGAAGCAATCCTGTCATGCGTCTGCGCATGGCGGGATTGGAAGGAGTTCTTGGAGAAGGGGAAAATCACAAAAGAGGAATACGAAGACAGAAAAGACGGTTTCATCAGATAGGAAGAAGGCTGAATAGAGATGGGAACTAAAGCAAAAGAAATTATTTGGTTGGATACGGGATAACGATTTGAGAGCGCACATGCGGCGGCAGAAGAGACAGGAGTGTCGAGAACCGCATTGAGAAACGCCTTGGAGAAAGGCATTCCCTGTAAGGGTTACACTTCTGTTATGCGGATTCTCTCAAGGATGAGGAAACAACTTTTCAGACAAAGACTGTCAGCAATATGCTCGTTAGGAAAACGGAAGTAATCAGGTTCGTTGGTGAGATTCCTGAAATCGTTACTTCAAAGCAATTCCTTAACACGTTGTTGAATCTTGAAAGTCGATTTTCTATCAAGCCGAAGGAGGACGGTACACTCTCGATTGAGGATGAGGAGATGAGGTCGTGTTTGGTCGAGTGGGCAAAGATAAAGCGATTGGAAGATAAGGGCATCATCTCTTCGAGTGACTTTGATACGTGGCGAAAGATATGGAGGGACGCGTAACATGGGACGAACGAAGGAGATTGTCTGCCTTGAGACCGGAAAACAATTCAATAGCGTGGAGAATGCAGCCAACGCTATCGGTGTATCGAGTGGTTTCATATCTCGCCAGATAAAAGCAGGAAAGCCAATTAAAGGTTTTTACTATTACTATGCTGGCGAGATGTTGCCGGATGAGTACCGTCAAAAGATAAGGAACCGAAAGAAAAAGCCAAGCTACAAATCGCGCCCGGTCATCTGCCTTGAGACAGGCGAACGCTTTGAGAGCATTAGTCTCGTTTCAAGGATGCTCGGCATAAGCAAATCGAATGTATTTCATGCGATGAAAAATGGAAGTGCCGTGCATGGCATTCATTTCTATTACGGTGATGAGCTGAAGCCGGATGATTCGTTCTTCAAGCCTAAACGTAGAAGAAAGGTTCGTTGCACGGAAACCGGCGTTGTTTATGAAAGCATAAAGGACGCGGCGGAGAGAACAAAGATATCGCCGAACGGTATCGGTTCAGCTGCATCCGGGATGGCCGGTGGCTACCACTGGGAATATGCCGATGACTGATTCGGAGTGGTTACATTACCGTGACCTGAAATCACGGTGCCCTGCTTGCAAGCGCCCGGCGCATATCGCGAAGAGGGATGGAACCTTCTATTTCGTCGATGACGAATACAACCCGTTTGTCATGCACGCTCCGGTGAAAACGACGGAAGCGGTATTCCGATTTTTCGCGAACGGTTACCGTCGCGAACATGGGACGGAGCCGAAGGTCACAGGGAATCGGAAACTGTTGGAAAGCGATATTCTTTCCGGCATGGGTGCAGTGTCCGCGAAAATAGATTCATGAAAGCAGGAGGAGCGATGGCAATGGCCGATTGTGAAAGCGAGAAGACGATTCACTATGAGGAGGACGGTTGGAGCGTAACGCTCACGAGATACGTGAGCATGGAACTCGGTGAGACCGTTGCATCTTGGGTTGAGTTTCCAAACGGGTGGTATCTTCATTCGGACGATGCCGATGCCGAGTTCACGCAAGATGGGGCGAAGACGTATCTGCAACGCTTGAAATCCGTCTGGATGGAATCGCCGTTTTGGGATGGCGTGAGAAGAGCAATGGAAGAAAAACCGCAATGACAAGACCTGTCATCTGCGTTGAGACCGGGGGTGCTACTGGGATATCGAAGATGCGACGCGGGCATACCGATGTAAGTCCGGGTATATCTGAAACGGTATGGCACATGAGTATCCGGTGCGCGGGTTTCATTCCAAAAGGGAAAGAGAGGAGGAATTGCATTGACCATCATCAAGCAGACCGGTGTGCAGAGTTCCGGTCACATGAAGAACCTGCGCGGTTATATCAACGATGACCGAAAGGTGATTCTACGCGACAGTCTGAACATGGACGGTTGCACGAACCCGAAGCGCTGGGCGCATCACATGTGGATAACCAGAGAAGCCTACGGGCACAACAAAGCGGCAAGGAGAGTCCGGGACAAGAAGACTGGGGAGCTTAAGGAAGCGAAGAACACGATTCTGTTTCATCAGATTCTCGGCTTCAATCCCGACGAGTGCGATTTAAATGGTGGGTGGCTCTCACCGGAAGCGTGCATGAGGTATGCCAAGGAGTACGTGGGAAAGCATTACCCGAACCAGCAGATAGTGATGGCGCTTCACAACGAATACTGCAAGGCGGACAAGACCCATCGCTATGCCGTACATATCGTCATCAACCGTACCGACCTTTCCACGGGCAAGCGGCTCGATGAGGGGCGTGGAAAAAGCGCCAAGGTGAAACGCGCCAGCCGCATCCGCGACCTCGACCGCAAGTGGGGGTTGAAACAGGTCGTGGAGGGCGAGCGCAATTCCTCCGTCCACAAGAAGCAGCCGTCCCGTATCGAGAAGGAACTTGCGGCACGCGGCATCGACTCCTATAAGACGAACTTGCGAGAGTTGTGCCGTATCGCCGCCGGGGAAGCGGAGAACATCTATGATTACCGCGAGCTTTTGGAATCATGGGGCGTTGACACGGAGTTCAAGAGGGGGCGCATGTACGTTACCGACACGGACAACAACCGCTATGCCTTCTCCGTGGCGAAGCTCGATGCAGACCTCGGAACGAAGGGGCTGGAAGCTGCGTTCACGGCGAATGTGGCGAAATCCATCCATGCGGAAGGAAGCGCAGCCGTTGCGGAGAAGAGGGATATCGAGCAGCAAAAGGCGATGGCAACGGAAACGAAGGAGAGGTACCTTGCGCAAATCCGAAGCGTCTACCGGAAGTACCGCAAGGAGATACGCGGCATGAAGGGCATGGAAATCGCGGATATCCCCAAGCTGAAACTCCCGCGCCCCGATTCAGATATCGCGGACGATTCGGAGGTCAAGCGCTGATTCTCGCCTGTTGGCGCGGAGCCGACGAACTCAGGGCGGAAGTATCCTCGACGGTCATGCCGAAAGGGAAGAAGAACGGCGGAAACGCCGGAAGCGGTGGTTCCCAGCGGGCGCAACAGACACCTGCGCAGGAACGCCCGGAACCGAACAAGGAGAACGGCGAGCGTTAATTAAAAAGCGGCGCGGGCGGGATGTTCCGCTTGCGCCGCTATATGGGTTGCGAGAATCGGCATAAAAGCGCCCGCCGTTCCCCTAATGTCGCACATCGGGGAGCAGCGGGCTAAAGCAAGAAAGTTTCTCCACGGAGGAAGAAAACGCGTTCAGTTTACCTCGCTATACGTTTGCGTCAAGCTGACGCTTGAGATTCGACACCTTCAACCACTGGAGAAGGAAGGCAATGGCGCGAATGCAGCCGGGATGGAAAGAAGAAGCGTCGCTATGAGGAGCAGTCCGAGAGCGTTGCCCCAAACGAACAGCCTTGAGCGCTTGATTGCACGCCATGCGGCGATGTAGCCAGCAGGTATCGTACCGACATAGAACCCGGTAAAGGCTGTTGCAGCCAGCAGGACGGGAACGAGTGCAATGATTCCAATTGCACCCGTCTGAGTTATCAGGCAGGGGAATTAACGAGAAGCAAAAGGAAAACAACTATCGCCGTTATCGCCCCGACGATATAGAGGAGCTTCTTCATCAAATCGAAGACTCGTTTTTCCTCATCATATTCGGTGCGAATCGCCATGGTGTTGTCTTGGTATATCGGGTGTTGGTAGGTTCGCATGTTATGACCTTCTTTCTAATGTCAATTCTAATAAGTCTGTTAGTTTGCATGACGGACGAATTACCGACCGTTCCATGTAAACAGATATAGGTTTACGAGTCTATCTTACTATATTGCTGGGTTGCTTTCAAGCTGGTTTGTTGTCTTATTTGTGCGGGATATATGGAGTATCGGCTTGAAGATTTATCTGGTTTAGTGGTATGATATATTACCAGTAATCAAGCTAGCCGGAAGAAAGGAGATACCATGGCGGGTAAGCCACAGGCGGAGAAAGCCGTTGAGCGTTTCCCGGAACTCGGGTGTTTCGCGGTTGCAGTGCGCCGCATCGTGTACGAGAAGGGGATGACGCTCGACAACGCCATCAAGAAAAGCGGAATCAGCAAATCCGCTTGGTTCGCCGGGATGGCCGGAAGCGGGGGAAAGCCGACGCGTCTGCCGAGCCTTGCGTCCTTTTTTGCTATCGCGGACGGTCTCGGAATCACACCCGAGGAGCTAATTGCCGCGATGCGGAAGGAAGCCGAAGTGCGTGAGAAGAGCAATGGAGAGAGGGCTGAGAACGATGAGTAGGATTTTCATCACCATAGGGAGCGCTCACTCGAAAGCCGCAAATGTAAACCCCGTGGACGGCATCTGGTGTTCCGACTGCGGATGGGCTGGGCGCGTCGAGGAGGATATGACGGATTCTGAGGAGAGCGAAGAGCCGCTGTTCGAGGAGTTTTCCGAATATGTCCCGAAGTTTTGCCCGAACTGCGGGGTGAACCTGCGTGAACCCTAGAGGTGTCCAGACAAAGGGACACCTGATGCGATAGGCTGTCCCTATCCGATAGAAAAGACCGGCAAGGTCGAGGAGAGAGATGGAAAAGGAACGTTTTCTTGTCGAGGTGACGGTGAAGGGCGAGAAGGGTTGGAAGGCGATACACATGTGCGGGAGCATGGCGGATGCCGTGCCGGTCGCGGATGCGGTACACAACCTCTCCTATCTGCTCGACACGCCCATCGCTATCCGCGTGCGCGAGAAGAGGGGCAAGGGTTTGGAGGGCTGACGGATGGAAAGGAGCGAAGATTACATGGCAAAGCATTTTAGCGAGGTGAAGAGGGAACTTGAGCAGCCGGACGGGCATATGGCCGGTATCGGCCAGCAGCTTAAGCTCTCCGAGGAAGCGAGGGATGCCAGAAACGCCGGACGAAGGTTGAGGACGAGAACGACGAGACCGACCTCATCGGAACCGTGAAGAAGCTGGAAGACCTTATCGCCGAGCAGCGCCGGAGCAACGAACGCATCGCAAGGGAGATGCGCGGCATGGTTTCGGAGATGAAGGATGTGCTCGAAAAGGTCGAGGAGCTGAGAAACGGCGCGGCGGACGCGCAGCATCAGGCGAATCAGATGGCGCTCATGGGAGTTGCGAATGCCCAGCAGAAAGCTGGGGAGATGACCATAAAGAACGTCGAAGAGGTGACTGCAAGGAGCAGAAAGGTCATCGACTCGATGGTAGAGGAATCCAAGAGACGCATTGAGCGGCTTTCGATGGTGACGCTTCCAGACAGACTGTTCTACTACTGCAAGTGGATGGCGGTCATCCTCGTTCTCATCATCCTCGTGCATGTCCTATGGGGTATGCTGGTGTAGAGAACTACCGGTAATATAGATAGCAGGAAATCTTCTTATAAGACAGAAAGGACTGACAGAAATGAAGAAAGACAGCAATATGTTTAACGACAACAACATCGAGACTGAGGGTGTCCCGGCGGACAAGACCGCCGAAATCCCGAAGGTCGTGGATTCAACGGAGGAGGAGAACGCTAAGAAGCCGCTCATGCTCTTCGGGCGCGAGTTCTCCCGCAAACAGGTCTGCGCGGCTGGTGCAGGAATCCTCTGTGCGGCGCTTCTCATCGGCGGCGGATATGCCATCACACATGCGGATTGGACGGGCAAAGCGAACGTCCCTGCGGTGTCCCAGTCAAAGGACGATGAGGAGCAGGACATGGCGCTCATCCTTGAGGTGAAGGCCGACGGCTGGGATGCGGACACCTCCACGCCCGTCATCGCCCATATCGAGGATGCGGACGGGAAAGTAGACTTCTACACTGCTATCGCCGCGAACAAGCAGGTGACCGTGAAGGTCGGTGAGTCCGGTACCTATACCGTCACATTCATCTCACCGGTGAACGCCGACGGCTCCATCTATAAGGTGCCATCGAAGAAGGTTACCGCCGGAAAAGCCGACAAGACAGTTGCCACAGGCGTGACTTTCGATAAGGTGGATGCGGACAAGGTAACGAAAGATGACCTGACCGCCATTGCCAAGGACGTTGCGGAAGCCGTGAAGAAGGGCGATTCCACCCTGACCGGAGACAAGGGCGCTGAGGTCGTGAAGAAGTTCGAGGACAACATCAAGAAGAACCCGAACGCCGATGCCGATGCCGTCGAGAAGGAGAGCGAAAAGGCGCAGGAGACGGCCAAGGAAGAGAAGTCCGACGCGAAGACCCCGGAAACTTCCGACAGCAAGAAGAGCGATTCAGGCTCATCCAACGGCTCCAAGAAGGATAATGGGAAGACCACAGGCAGCTCCGATAATTCTGGAAACAAGAGCAATTCATCTTCCAAGAAAGACGAAGGAAAATCCGATAGCAAGCCGAGTGGCGGCAACAGCAGCAACTCCGGCTCAAACACCAATTCAGGCAGTTCATCGAAAAAGGATGACACCCCGGCGCATGTTCATAAGTATGATATCTACCATCCTGCGGTGACTCATACGAAGAAGGTGTACCATCCCGCAGTGACCCATACGGAGAAAGTGTACCATCCCGCAGTGACCCATACGGAAGAGCGCTCAATTTGCAACGGCTGCGGAGCAGATATCACGGGCAATGAACAAGCTCATGCGTATAATGCACTTATGGCAGGCAATAAAGCATGTGGCGCATATCATACGGTATACAATACCGTAACAGATTCTGCGGCATGGGAGGAAACGGTTACGATTACAGATTCTGCGGCATGGGAGGAAACGGTTACGATTACAGATTCTGCGGCATACTACACTTGTTCCTGCGGTGCTCGGAAATAGGGGATTTCATGTTTACGGATATACCTCACGATTACTGCAATGAAGAGACCGGGCTACCAGTAAAGAATCACCTTCCGCCTGAGCTTGGCGCACGATTCAAGACGCGTAAGCAATGGCGCGAGTGGGGATATGAACCAAAACCCGGAGAGCAGGGTCATCGGATGCATCCGAGTTCGCTTGCCTATCGCAGCTATGTCTATTTCCATGAGAGCGAAGTATGCTCTTATGCTGGAACGGAACCGGCGGATGATGTAAGGTATCAGACTCATGTGAGCAAAAAGACCGTCGCGCTAGAAGAATGTACCGGCCATGGAGGTCTAGCGGCTATCGGCTGGAAAGAGCCTAGACCGTATCGTGCAGGATGACAAGACTAACAGTTAGAGAGTCCATATAGATGAAAAGCCCCGACCAATGGCCGGGGCTTTTTTCTAATGCTCGTTATTCAGGTTTTTCGGTGGTTCCAACCCGTTCTGTTTCGATAGTTCTGTGGTTGCACCTTTCATATCACCGATTTCGGAACCGAAGAAATCCGGCTCCTCACGCTCAAACGAATGGGCGGGAACCGGAACGATGATACCACTGGAACCCTTGATATAGGAGAGAGCATCGTGGCGCTCGCCGACCTCGGTGAGCGACGCGGCGAGAAGGGAATCCTTGAACCAAGGGTATCTCTGTTGCAATTCCTCCATGACGGCCAATGCCTTGTCAATCGGCATCGCCGCCTTTGATTCATAGCCGGAATACTGGGTGTGGACGAATCCGTTGCGTTCCATGAAGTTGCGGATAAGCGTCCAAGCGCCGCGCCAAGCATTCGGCCTGATGGAGACGTAATTCTCGCTGAGCGCAGCCATTCCCAAGTCGAAGTGAAGCTCCTTGCGGGTGTCGGGGCGGAGGGGAAGTGATAGTTGCATCCCATTCTCAAGAAACTCCTTCACATCGTAGCTTTCACCGATTTCCGTAAAGGTGGCCGCTTTCACGCATTTTTGGAACCAAGGAAACTTGTACATCATCTCATCTATGGTGCCATAAGCACGCTGATAGGACATGACGATATTTTCTGCCGATTCATATCCAGAATATTGCGGCTTCTCAAAGCTATGGGATTCCAGAAAGTCCTGAATATCTGACCATGCATTCCTTTTACCAGTATAGAAGCGTTTAACAGACTCGTTGTCTAGGTCGAAGTGAAATGCTTTCCTATCAAGTTCCATCTGGAATCCTAAGTACGAATGCGGCTAGTCGTAAATGCGTTTCGGGCTGATATCCCGGATTACCTGTAGGTAGTCTTCACCCTCCGGTTCATTCATATCCTCATAGGTACGCCAAGACTTAATGTTCTGCATGACCCAAGGCTGTTTAGAAAGGGTGGCGCAAACAGGACACTGCGCTCCGAACTGCACCTTGCGGTTCTTTGCCTGCCAAGTACCAAGGCCGATGCGGACGTTACCCATTTGCTCCGCATATTTTCCCACACAGTCATAGAGGTCATCTACGTTGTAGCCATTCCTTTTTGCCTTCTCCTCATCGAACTCGATGGTGAAGCGCCAAGGTTTCTTTTCCATTTCTGCCATACCTATCGTCCTTTCTGCCAGATGGCTGTTATCATATGTTACCATTATACTATAATGCCAGTATTACGGCAATACGTTAATTGAACGCATGTTCTTCTTTCGGCGCGGCTTTGAAGAGATAGGAAGGGTCGTTTTCCAATGCATTCATCCAAGATTGCAGATAGGAGACGTGGTTCTCGTAGAACTCGCCCTCCAAATCGGTGCTCTGGATACCGAGGTCTGCGGAAAGGAAAAGGCTTCCAAGCTCCGCGACCAGCTCTTCCTCAGCATAGGAAGGGCTTCCGAAGCGGGTGTCGAGTTCACGGGCGAGGGCGGAAGGGTGTCCGGTAGAGTGGGTCATCTCATGCAGCAGGACGCGGGTGAATGCTTCGTCCGAGCGGAAGGTCTCTCGCGGGGCAATGAGGATGCGGTCTGTAGCCGGAGAGTAGGCGGCGCTGCGAGATAGCTGGTGCTCTCGATGATTGGGCATCTGGAAGATTCTTCAAGGTTTTGGGCGATGATAGCGTCCGGTCATTCTGGTGGACGGGAGCGTTCTCCGGCGGGATGCCCTCGATATCCTCCGCATTGAAGACGTTCCAGTAGCCACGAGCTTCGGGTAGCGTCCGGCAAGCTCCTTCTCACCGGTATCCTCGTTTTCCTTGTAGAAGGCGAACTGCTTCCATTTCTCGATGAGCGCGGACTTGGCACCCTTTTTCACGTGCCAACCGGCATCCTTTATCTGGTTGAAGGTAGCCCACCGGTTGTCCGTATAGCCGCGCATGAACCCGATGAAGCCAAGATGCACACGGTTTCCGCCCTGATACACGGTGCCGGAGACGGGGTTGTGCGGTGTTAGGGAGGGCAGGTACGGTTCTGCCCAACGAAGCCCGTCGCGCTTCATGTCCTCGATGATTTTCTCAACGACCACCTGACGCTGGTTATCAATAATCTCCGTAGGAGTCTGCTTCTGCTTAGATTTCATCATGGTCTCCTTTCCGGGAAAGCTCATTGAAATTATACGATAGCTGCCGCTTTTCCGACATGTTCTAAGAAAACGACCCCACAGAATCGCATCTGCGGGGTCTTGACGGTACGTTTGTAGCGTAGGTGCGGACGGATTGAAACCTGCCTTATTCGGCATCAGAGCCAGTCTGAGGGGATTCGGTCGAAACAGTTTCCGTTTGCGCTTGTTTTTGGTCGATACTGGTGGTCACGACCGTCCGCTCGTTCTGCTTCCAGAAGTTATAGGAGCAGGAGACGAGGGAGATGACCTGATTCGGTTCGGAATCGGTATCGAGTACCATGGCGGCAGATTCCCGCGAGGAATCGTACCAACTTCGGAAATCCGATTCACCGGCAAACGCCGTCCGTTTGGTCGGTTCCCATCCCTTCACGATGTTGGCGAAGCGCACGGTGTAGCGCATCTTCTTTTCCGGTGTCTGGATGAGTACCTTGGCGTGCTCTGATGCGAAAGTTTTATCGCTGTAGTTCTGGATGTTTCCGAAACAGGTGATGGCACCACCGATACGCAGGCTGTGTCCGAGGATGACGGCATTCGGACTTTGAAAGCCCTCCTTCTCGCATTCTGCGTCGAGATAGAGCGCACCCAAGGGGTTGTAGTTCCGGTAGATATCGTGATGCAGGTAGTAATCCGGGTCAGATGCGTGGGCTTGCAGGATGGGATGGTTGATATCCGTCCCCGGCACGGTTATCCATCCGATAACATCCCCGTTCACACTCTTCCAGTAATCCCAATCAACAGTAGGGAACTCGGATTCCCGACCCCCTGCGCTTTCCGTGGCGGTCTCCTGCGGCGTGCCGTTTGGTGATGGTGATGGACTTGCGTCCTGATAGAAATGAAGCAGCACGCCGAAAAGGATGGCAGCGACGGCCAAGAAGACCGCCGCTGCCGCAAAGGCCGCACGGGATTTCCGGTTATGATTCCCAATCTGGCCATCTGAATTACTTGGCGGCATCCGATGTGGCCTGCGGGGCATCCTTCGTCGCTCCGCAGGTGGTGCAGACCAGCTTGTCGATGACCGTCTCATCGTAAGCCGGGGTGTCGGTGACCTGTTTGTCATAGCCCTCGCTCACCATGACCTCATCGGTGATGGGGACGTTGGTGGAGTAGCCGGAGTGACCGGTCTGCTTGATGTGCTCATCGGCCTTGCCGTCGATGACCTGCTTGCACTCATTGCAAACGGTATGGTAGGTGGTCTGGTTCTGATAGACGGGTGCCACGTGCTCCGTGTGCGTCACTGCGTCATGGTGGACGGTCTTGTAGGTGATAGACCAGTCGTGGGTGTGAGACTTCTCTTTGATCTTAGAGCCGTCTTTCGCAGACGCGTCGGAACCGCTTTCCTTGGAATCATTCGCCTGCACGGATTCGGCCTTGGAATCTGCACCGGTTTGGTGGCTGATGCCATAATAGGCACCGCCGCCGATGAGCGCGACGAGGGCAAGGCCGCAGATGGCGGCGATGACCTTCCGGTTGTGTGGCTTCTTCTCGCTTTCCGGGTTTGCCTGCATGTTGTTCTCATCCGCAGGCGCTTCGGCGGAATCCCCGTCGTTCATCTCGATATCGTTCTCTTTATCTTTATCGTCCTTCATGGGTGTATCCCCCTTTCAAATTAAAAGGAAGGCAGGGTGCCGGAGTGTCGCGGCACCCTGCCGGTTTCAGGCGTTACGGGCACTAGGCTTCGGTGTTATCCTCTGCGCTCTCGTCCGCATCGCCCTTGGTGGTCTTGCGGCTCTTGATGCCGTAAGCGGTCGCGCAGCCTGCGGCAATCAGGAGAATGCCGATGGCGATGGCGATGTTCGTCATGTCAACGCCGGTCTTTCCGTAGGTGGAGCCTGCCGGGGTCGAGGTGACGGTCACGGACTGTCCCTCGTCGTTGATATCCTTGTGCTCCGCCACGGTAACGTCCGTGGCCTTGCCGTCGATATCGCTCTGTTTGGTCAGCTCCTCGAAGACAACCAGTGTATGACCGTCGAGGGAGGTCGCATCGAACTCGCCGAGGTCGATGGAGACCGTGCCGCTCTCACTGTTCGGCGTGAACTTGAGTTCGGCAGTCACGCCCTTGTCGGCAACCTTCAAAGGCTCGCCGGTCTTCTTATCCATGAGCGTTGCATGGAGCGTGTACTCCTTGCCGGGGATAAGACCCTCATACTTCACCTCATCGGTGATGACGGCATCCTTGCCAGCCATCAGCTCATGGTCACCGTCGGACTTGTCGGTCGCGGTGGTGCCGATGGCACTCGGAGCGAGTTTCACCGTCTGTCCCTCGTTGTCCTTATCGCATTCGCTCGCGACGATGGAAACGGGAGTCTCATCGGAAGCGTTCTCGATGCTGCCCTTGAACATGACCTCGAAGACCACGAGGTTCTTGGTCTCGCCGGACAGGCGGTCGATAACGTCGTTGGAGTTGAAGGTGAAGTCCATGTCGATGGAACCGGACTCCTTCTCAGGGGTGAACTCCGCCGTCTTGTAGACAAGGCAGGCGAGGAGGTCTTTGTTCTCCTCGGCATATGCCTTGACCTTGGCAAGGTCGATGGAAGCGGTCGGGAGCTTCTTTGCGTTCGACCAGTCGATACCATTATCGGTAACCTCGACCTCATCGGCCTTGTAGGTCTCCTCGATATTACGGACGGAGCTTGTGCCGCCGTCTGCGGTGCCGCTGCCGCTACCCTCCTGACCGGTGAGCTTCCAAGTGCCGTCTTCCTGCTCGGTGAGAGTCTGGGTGTCGGTCTTAGCAGTCCAAGTGCCGTCCTCGTTCTCGGTGCGCTCGGAAGCATCATAGGTGTAGGAACCATCTGCATTCTTCACAATGGTGGCACCGTTGCCCCAGTCCTTGCCATTGACCTTGATGGAGTAGGCGTTCGACTGGAAGCCAAGCACGTTCATCAGGCCGGAGGTGAACTTGGTGAGGTCATCCTCGGTATACTTCTTCGCGCCTTCACAAGTCAGCACGGGAAGCCGGTCTTTGCATCCATCAGGATACCGGCCATGGTGTAAGACTTGCCGGTAAGCACATGGTCGTAGTCCACCTTGTCGGTGACGGTGGACTCGGCATCGGCGATGACGGTCTTGTCACCATCGAGCTTGTCCATGGCTGTGGTACCAATCTTGGAGGTGTGCATGGTGACCGTCTGGTCTTCATCCTCGATATCGCTATGGGAAGCAATCTCCTTGCCCTTGTAGGACAGGGACTCGAAAGCGACCACCGGCGTGTTGTCTTTCAAGAGCGACCCATCGAAGGTGAAGGTCACATCGACGGTGCCGTAGGTGTCATCGGGAACGAACTCGGTCTCGGCGGTGACGGGGTTGCCGTTGGCATCGAGGAGCCGCTTCTTCGCGACCTTGCCGTCCTTGTCGGTGACCTTCTCGTAGAGGGTGCCGGAAACCTTGTAGGTCTTGCCGGGGGTCACGTTCTTGTACTTCACGGTATCGACCACTGAAACCTCGGTATCGGAAACGACGGTCTGATTGCCGTCGAAACCGTCCTTGGCGGTGGTGCCGACTTTGGGCTTCGTGATGGTGACGGTCTGGGACTTGTCCTCGATATCGGCATGGCTCGCAAGTTCCTTGCCGTTCAGGGACAGGGACTCGAAAGCGACCACCTTGTCCTTGGCCTTGAGGTCGGACGCGTCGAAGGTGAAGGTCACATCGACGGTGCCGTAGGTGTCATCGGGAACGAACTCGGTCTCGGCGGTGACGGGGTTGCCGTCGGCATCGAGGAGCTGCTTCTTGGAGACCTTGCCGTCCTTGTCGGTGACCTTCTCGTAGAGGGTGCCGGAAACCTTGTAGGTCTTGCCGGGAGTCACGTTCATGTAATGGACGGTATCGACGATGGTGGTATTATCCTCGCCGATGAGGTTCTTATCACCATCAAGGGCATCCGTTGCGGTAGTGGAGAGCTTGGGCTTCGTGATGATGACAGTCTGGCCGGAATCATTCACGTCGGCATGGGAAGCAATCTCCTTGTCGTTGTGGGACAGGGACTCGAAGGCAACGAGAGAGGTACCTTCCTTGAGCGAACTGCCATCGAAGTAGAAGGTCACATCGACGTTTCCGTAGGAGTCCTCTGCGGTGAAGTTTGCTTCCGCAGTGACGGGGGTACCGTTCTTGTCTTTGAATACCTTCTTCGTGACCTTTCCGTTCTTGCCAAGAACCTTCTCATAGAGGGTACCGGTGACCTTGTAGGTCTTACCGGGGGTCACGTTGTTGTAGTGGACAGTATCGCGGACAGCGACATTTTCCTCACCCGTGACCGTCTTGTCACCGTCGGCAGCATCGACGGCGGTGGTGCCGATAACGGGAGCCTTCACGGTAACGGTCTGGTCAATGTCGTTGATATCCTTGTGGTCGGCAATCTCGATACCGTTCGTGGCAACAGTCTCGAAGGCGACGAGCTTGGTGCCGGTCTTGATGCCGCTGGCATCGAAGGTGAAGGTCACGGTCGTGGTACCGCTTTCGGCTTCCGCCGTGAACTCCGCAGTCGCGGTGACGGGGGTGCCGTCGGCATCCATGAAAGCCTTCTTGGTGGACTTGTCCATAAGGGTTCCCGTGAGCGTGTAGGTCTGCCCGGCGGTAAGCCCGGTGTAACGGACATAATCGGTAACGGTAACATCATCCTCAGCGGTGACGGACTTGCTATTATCCGCATCGCCCACGGCGCTTGTCGAGAGCTTCGGCGTGAGCACGGTCACCTGCTGGGAAACGTCGGATTTATCCCTATGCTCGGCGAGCTTCGCACCCTTTGCATCGGTAAGCGTCTCATAGACCACGAGGGTCTTCCCCTTGAGGTCGTAGGAATCGAAAGCGTAGTCAAGCGTGACGGAACCTGCGGAGTCCTCAGCCGTGAAGGTCTTCTCGGCAGTGATAGCCTGACCGTTAACCGTGACGGCATCGCCGGTAGCGGCATCATGCAGCTCACCGATGACGGTGTAGGTCTTACCCGCGACGAGATGGCTGTACTCTACCTTGTCGGAAATCTTGACGGTGCCGACCCCAACGTAATGGTCGCTATCAGAAGCGTCGTAGGCGGTGGTGTGGATTTCCGGCTCCGGGTCATCGAAGGTGCCGAGGTCGATGGTCTTGGCATCACGGGTCACAGTAACAGTCGTGTTGATGAGCGCATAGCCTCATTAGCGGAGCAGCGAAGCTCTTCGACGGAATAGGTGTCAAAGGGCAGGGCACCGAGCTTGTTGTCCGCCTTGACGGCATCGGAGGTGGAAGTGGTGCCGTTCCCATCGAGCACGCTGTTGTTGCCGAACCAGAAACCGGCGTTAGCATTGAGCTTCGTGCTGTCGATGGTGTCGCTTGCGGTCAGCGCCCAATCGTTCGCGTTGGTGTTCGAGTCATGCGCGTTCCAAGAGGACGCGGAGCTGAAATAGCCGTTCTCGTCGGTCACGGCGATGTGGGACTCGCCGGTAGTGAGGGAGGTCACCTTGAAGGGCACGCCTGCAAGGCGGTCGGAACCGTTGTCGGATTTCTTAGTGAACTCGATATCGGAACGGTAGACCTGCTCGGCAACCTCCGGGGCATTGTAGGTGATAACACCTTCAACGGAATTGTTTTCCTGAATCTTCTGGAAAGACACTTCATCAGACTTTACGTAGCCCATTGGGGCTTTAGTCTCACGTATGACAACGGTGCCACGTGGAAGTGCAGGAGTCCCATCAAGTCGATACCAGAAGGCATCGCCAGAGACAAAATGAGCAATGTCAAAGCTACAGAAACCGTTGGAGTCTGTACTAAACGTCCAAGAACGCATCGGCTTCACGTCGGCGTTCTTAAGGTCATCGTAGCTCTTGTAGTCAAGAGTGGCGTAGTAATCGACGGTGAACTCGGCACCTGCAAGGGTGGCGGAACCCTGCGGGAGGTTACCGGCGCCGTTATAGGTCTTCTGGCCGTCGAATTTACCGAGAAGCATACTCATAGGGTCATTTGCGGGATTGTCGCTGACCGAGAGCTTCACAGGCGAGGATTCGCGATTCGCGCCGGAAACATCTGCGGTGTAAACCTGCGAATCGGTGAAATATCCCTTGGGAGCCTTGGTCTCCTTCACATAGTAGCGTCCGGGATTGAGCGAGACGGTGTTCGCGTTCCCGCTTGCGTTCGTCGTAAGGGTCGCTACCTTGTTCGAGCAGTTGGAGTCAGTGTAGACCCCATATTCGGCACCTGCGAGGGAGTAGCAGTCATTGGTGTCGGTAAGGGTCTTATTTGAGGAGTCCTTATGCAGCGTCAGATATCCCTTGTGCAACGTTTTGATGACTCGGTAGTAGCGAACGGGATACTTGGGCGTGATTTTGGAAATCACGTTGCCGCCTGCGGAGTTCGGAAAATAGCCCTTTACAATTCCGTCCGCGTGGCTGGAAGAGTGCCAGAAAAGGTCTTCCGAGCTGCTGCTACCCCAGAAGAAGCCGATATGGCAGTCTGAATTGCTATGATTCCAGTCCACCGGCTCCATGTAGATGATATCGCCCTTCTCAAGGATGCCGGACGCGAGCATCTGCTCTTTGGAGCTGAACGTGTAGCTGACGGCATTGTTGTCGCGACAATACTTTTCCCATTTGTAGGCGTTCGCTTCGTTGCCGCTGTTGTAGCCGTCCTTGGCGGTATAGTTTCCGATGATGGATGTGTTCGCTCCGCAGGCACGGAGGACGGCAACCACAAAACCGGTGCAGTTCATATAGGCACCGCTACCGTACTCACCCTTCGGTTTCCAGCAGTCCCAAGTGTCGATTGCACCGCCCTCGCCATGAGGTCCTTTGTTGCCGTAAGGTGTGGTGAGGTAATACTCGTCGTTCTCGTGCTGGGAGAGCACGGACTCGACCGTCTTGGTGGCACCGAGTGCTTGGTCGATGGTCTGACCGGCAGCATAGGTGCTAACACCCGATTTCTGCGCGGCGTAGGCAAGCCCCGCAGGGCACGCCGATTGGAAGATGAGCACTGCGTCATGACCGCAGTGAGCACCTTAGATTTCTTGATTCGTCCGAGAATCTTCATGTGTTCTTTTCTCCTTCCTTGTTTGCGTGGTTTTTTGTAGCTTCGTTGGTGGTTCGTTTGAACTGCGTTTCTCGTTGCGTTCTATCTCTAACCGAAGTCATATCTGCCGATAGCCACGGTATTGTTTTCCTCGTTTTGCCCTTCCCCATCATCGTCTGCGAAGCCCTCGTCCTGAGAGATTTCTGCATCGCGGATGCGCTCGATGGCGGATTCGGTGTAGCCCATGATGCGGGCAATCTCATCATCCGAGTATGTCGGGTGCGCATGTTTCAAGTAGTCGAACACGGCGATGGCGCGACGGTTGATGGATTGCACTGTGGCATCGGAGTAACACAGCTGCTCCATGGCGAAGAACCGCTCGCCGTTTATCAGCTCATCGCCCTCCCGCCACAGGAGCTTTTCGCCGTCCTTCTTGAGCCAGACTACATCGTCCAGCTCATCTGGCGAGACGAGGAGCATGGCGCTCCCGACCTGACGGGTGGCGGCGGGAACCTTGGTGCCCTCAAGGGTCACCTGTCCGCCTGCGTGCTGCGGATTTCCGTCATACCAGTGCTCTGCGAGAATGATGCCGTTTTCCTCAAGGGCACCGAGGTAGAGGTTCCAGTCGGTAAGGATGTTCGTTCCCTTCGCGCGGAACGGCTCGGAGTTCGTCTGGGCGGATGAGTCGAACTTCTCGTAGCGGAAGGACTTGTAGAGCACCTCGATTACCATGAACTGTCACCTCTTTCCTCTGTACTACTGGGCGATATCCTGCCCGGTTCGCGACTTGGTGGACTTGGCGGGGTCATCGCCTGCGAGCGCGTCCTTCCCGGTCTCCATGTCGCGTGCTTCCCCCGCAAGGCTCACGCCGTCCTTGGCGGCGGCACGCTCTGCGGCCTTACCGGCCTTATAGGCATCCTGCGCCACCTTGAGTGCGTGGGTGAGGTCGGTGGCCTTCACCTCGTAGCGCTGATACGGGTGCTCGGCATCGTCCTTCTTACCCGTCCAGATGGGCACCGGCTCGTCCTTCTTGAACGAGACCGTGGCGCGTCCCTTCTCAAGCATGTCCTTCTTCATGTAGTTGGAGAGGAACACATCGGTTGAGAAGCCGCTCACGTCGATGCCGTTCACCTTCGTCCCCTTGGGGAAGGAAACGAAGCACTTCTCAAAGGTGCGCCCGTCACTTGTCTGAATGTCGTGGGGCGTGAGGAAGGCGGCGGGCATGTTTTTTCATCCTTTCTGTCTGTGCGGAACGGGTAGTCCCGCGCGGTGTGTATACGGTACCCGATTTTAGCACAATGGTGTGTTTTGGCTGCTTGGGATAGCTGTCGGCGAACGGATGCAAGTCCGGTTCGAGTGAAAGCGGCTCATGCCTATCGCACCCCCTTCACATGGTTCGCGGGTTGTTCCGCGCGGGTCGTATCGCAGGTTTCGAGCACGGCGCTTCCAGAAGCGCAGTCATGGGATTCGGCGTTCAGGTCGTAACCGCTTTCCAAGGCATCCGTGAACTCGCTGCCGTATACGTTTTCGAGTGCGCGCGGCATGTATCGCGCACCTCGGCAAGGCTCATATGGTCTGCCGATGCGAACTCGTTTAAGTCGCGCATGTTGTCCATGACTTCGGTATCGAAGGTGAAGGCTGGGTAGGAGCAGAACCCCGAACGCATGAACTGGCCGGTGAAGGCTCCGAGCTGGGAGATTTTCGAGAGCATCGCTTCTCCCATGTTATTGGTGTCGAGGAAAACGGTCGCGTCCTGTTGCAGCGGGGAACCGAAGTTCACGGTGACGCTGCTCCAAGGCTGTCCGAACGATTCGTCGGTGGGGTCGGAGAGATAGGCGGTCACTGCAAGGTTTCCGTCCGCATAGGACTCCTGTACAAGCTCGACCTGCTGGGTATATCCGAAAGCATCGAAGGAGAACTCGATGCCCGATTTCTCACTGTCGTTTCCTCGCAGGTTCCCGGAAAGCATGTCCGGGGAGAGCGGTATGGCAGGGCGGTCTGGTGCGGATGTGGTCGTATCGTAGGGCACTTCCGGGGTCTTGGCTTCTGGCGCGTGGGGCATGGAAGCCTGCCCGAAATCCATGTTTCGGATATCCTCGGGAAGCATATCCGGTGATAGGAGTGTTGCCATGGCATTCCTTCCTTTCTGCCGCTACCTGCGGCCTTTCTTCGTGGGTTTTCTCGGTGTGAAAATGGGTTCTACCGACCCGTCCTTTTGAAGAACGACTGTGCAGTCAAAGGTCTTCCCGGCCTTGGACTTGCAGCCCCTTAGCGAGACCGCCTTCCCATCAAGAAGAGATGCGGCCTGCCTCTCGGTGAACTTCTTGGTGCAGAAGCCGAACAACTTGAACCCGCAGCCCGCGACCTCCTTCCAAGTGCCGTCTTCCTGCTTCTCGTTCTTGATGGAGGAGCAGGCGTAGATGGAGCCGGTCTTTATAACGTCCTTGCCGCACCTCGGACACTTGCCCACTACGGTCTTTCCGGTACCTGCGATGGATGCGCCCACGTAGGCGGTCTCGCGGTGGTGGTTGAAGACCTCGATGACGGAATCTTGCAGGGCGTTCACGTCCGCCTTGCCGTCTGCGATATCCTGTTGGATGAGCCACCATCTTGCGGTCACGTCTGCACCGCGAATCTCTGGCGGGAGGAGTGCGTAGAACGCCTTGGCCTTATCGGTTGCTCGAACCTTTCCCTTTTGTTCCTCAAGGTAGCCACGGGTTTTCAGACCCTCGATGATGGAGGAGCGGGTGGCCGTCGTTCCGATACCGCCGTGTTCGCCTTTCTTGCCGTCATCCTTACGCTTAAGGATTTCCCGGATTTCCGGTCTTTGACGTACTTCGCGATGGATGCCATGTCTGTGATGAGGGTGCCCTCCGTATAGGGTGCGGGCGGGGTGGTCTCCCCTTCCGTGATTGAACAGGAGATACCGGCAAGGGTATGGCTTCCTGCGGGAACCCATGGGTTCCCCGTATCGGAATCCTCTCCGACACGGCTGTTCGAGACGTTCGGGAAGACAGCCGTGAACCCCGCGTCCGAAAGGCGCTTCGCGGTGAGCTTAAGCGTTCCACCGTCCACGCTTACTGTGCTCTCGCTTACGTCGTACACGGCGGGAGGAAGAAATTGCATTGCATAGCGCTCGCAGATGGCGGTGTAGACCTTGGCTTCGTCTGGTTCCATCGCGGACACGGGCGCATCCGCTTCCTGCGGGATGATGCCGTGGTGGGCGGTCACGTTCCCATCGTTGAACGCCTTGGAGTGGAGCCGGTAGTCCAAAGGCCAGCGCACGCCGAGGTTCTTCATCGCCTGCGCAAGGACTGCCGGTGCCTGCTCTCGGTGCTCTTCCTTGAGGTATTGGGAATCGGAGCGGTTGTAGGTGATGGCTTTGTACTTATCACGCAAATCCTGCGTGATTTGCTGAGTCTCGGCGGCAGTGAAGCCGAAGCGCTCGCTCATGTCGGAAAGCAGCACGGTCAAGTTGTAGGGAAGCGGCGGGTTCTCCTGCTTTTTCGATACGGTCGTTTCAAAGTGCAGGTCGCGTCCGTCGAGCTTTTCCTTAAGGGCTTCCAGCGTATGCCGCTCGAACAGATGCTTCTCACCGGCAAGCAGCTCCTTTCCCGGCAGATACTTGAAAGTGAGTTCTCCGGCATCCGAATCACCGCTTGCAAACAGCTCGTAGAACTTTCGGGTGACGTGGTGGGCGATGGCTTCGTCGCGTTTCACCACAAGCCCCAGCGTCGGGGTCTGCACGCGTCCGACGGTGAACAGGCCGTCGAGACGCTTGGTGGCGAGTCTCGTCTCGTTCACGCCGAAGCACATATCCGCCATCTGTCGGGCATAGGCGGCGTTCCCGGCACCACGGCAGGAGTCGTTGGGCACGAGCTTGTCGAACGCCCTCACGATGTTCTTCTCGATGTTGTCGTTCACGTAGACGCGCTCGACCTTACCGGCGTAGCCGAGGTAGTCCAGAAGCTCGTCCACGATAAGCTGCCCCTCATCGTCCGGGTCACCGGCGGCGATGACGGAATCGCAAGTTTTAAGGAGTCCCGCAATCTGGTCGATGAGGGGCTTCTTGCTCTCTCCGGTCTTCTTATCGACCGCCGGTTCCTTCGGCCAGTCGTGAACCTCGATAGGGAGTACATCAAGGCTCCAAGGCATTCCCCATTTTGGGTCGATGGCATCCGGTTTTACCAGTTCCAAAAGGTGCCCGGCGCAGGCACAGACCGTGTAGCCGTTTCCCGAGATGGGAAGGCGGGCACTTTCGGACACCTCTTTTCCCGTGATGGCGCGGGCGATATCGCGGGCGAGCATCGGCTTCTCCGCGATGACTAATTTGCTCATATGGCTTTCTCCTTTCTGCTTCATTCAAGGGGCGAAGGTTAATATCCCCTATCCAGCCGGTAATCGTTAACGGCCTGCGTATCTATCCAAGGCACTTCGGGCGTTGCAGAATCCTGTCAATATCGAGACCGGAGCAGTTTCCCGCAAGCGGAAGACCGGATAGGTCTTCGAGCGCTTCGATTTTCTTTCCGCTTACGAACACGAAGGCATCCATATCCCGTAACAGGGCAAAGTAACGGATGAAGTTTTGCCTGCTGTAGACGCTTAAGACCATATTCGTCTCCACTTCGCGCCCTCCGTAGTTTCCCGTGCCGTCCGGCTTGATGCCCGCGATGAGTGGAGTGTCGTAGCATCGGTCGCGAGAAGAATGGCAAGCAGAACATCGTCCTGTTCGGGCTGTTGGCGAGAGCTACCGGGGAAGCAAGAAGCTCGGGAAAGCGCTTTACCTGTGCGATGGAGAAGCCGTGCCGGTGTGGGTTGTAATCGGATTTCGGTGTGAGAGCCTGAAAGAGATGCTTCTGCGTGTAGAGCATGGGGCGCTGCTCGAACCCGGTCTTCAAGAATATCTCCGGCGTGTCGCAGACTTTCAGGGCATCGTAGGGGTTGTATACGCCGCAGGCGGCAAGGTCAACTTCGTGCCCGAACCGCAGGTACTCGCTGCATCTGTTCGCATAGGCTTCTTGTGCGCTTGCGTTTCCGTTCCCATCCTTAAGGCGGGCGATGCCGCACGTGTCGAGATAAGTCAGGCGTTCATCATCCGGCATTGCCACGGAGTTCTCGTACTCGCAGATGGTAGCGATAATCTCGAAGTCTTTTTCTCCTTTCGTCATTCGCACCTCCCGTTCTTTCTCGCGTTTGTGGAGATGCCGCTCCCATACGGGATGCGGCATCCTGTCTTTCTGTTTTTTGTCACTTCGTGTTCTATCCGATGTTCTGGTTATCCTTTCCGGGCGCATCCCTTGCAGGCGCATCCGCCGCGAGCGCGTTCCTGCCGAACAGGGAACCTATCTCCTTGAAATTATCAGTCATCTATTTCACCTCCTTGCCCGGGTCAACTTCCGGTTCATCCTTGGTCTCCGTCTGGGTGTCGATTTCCTTCCGTGCAGAAGCCATTTCATGTGCTTCCTCGCCGCATCCATATTCCTCATCGCCAAGGGTGCAATCATCGAAGAAGTCCTTTGGCAAGTTCGCACCCATGACCATGTTCATCATGTTCAAGGCGGAGTCGGAGTTGGGGCACTGTATCCATGGGTAATCGTCCTTCTGTACGCGCCCGCGCAGTAAAAGCTCGCCGAGGCTTGCTGCCATGGGGTGATATCGACTTTCCTGTTGTACAGCTGGAAATCGGTTATGGTCTTGCTGCCAAAGCAGGAAATCATGTCCGCGATATCGGAAAGCGGCACCTCGTCAAGGTCGATGGACTCGCAGGCCACCTTCCAAGCGCCGGTGGCATGTCCGGTCTCCGGGTCGCGGACTGGAAATGCGGTAGCCAGACTGACGATGGCACCAAAAAGTCCATTGGTTTTTTTCCTCTTTGAGAAAGCGAAGTTGTCTTGAATCTCCGTAAAGTTGTTGTCGAGATATTCATCTTCCAAACGGCTCCAATCGCCGAACCATTTGGGATTCGATATGTTGTTAAACATCTATTCCATCTCCTTGTTCTGATTGATTTTCGGGGTGCCATCAAGTCCCGCCCGCTCCGCAAGCGCTTCCTTGCCGGATGCCATGTCACGGGATTCGGACTTGACACCGGTTTCGGTAACTTGTGCCTTCTCGGGTTCCACCTGTGCCAGCAGATAATCCTTCATGGATTCCAGAGCTGGAAACGGGGTGCCGTCCCTAGCTTCCGCGAGCAGATAGCGCATCTGCTGGGAGGTAAGGGCTGGGGTGTGCATAAGGATTGTGGAGACCTTTGCCATAGTGGAATCGGAAAACTCTGCCGCCGTTGCATCGAAGACGGCCATGAGCTGTTGCGCGTTCATGTCCGCGCACGCCTGCATGGTCATCATGAGAAGTGGTGTGTTATACCCGCACCGGTTCACGGCATAGGCACAGGCGCTCATCTGCTCTACGGAGAGGGAAGCCGGGAACAGCCCTGCAAAGTCCGCATCGCTCAGGTCTGCAACCGGGGTCTGCCCGCGCATGGCGGCAAGAAGCGCGATTTGCTGCTCCGGTCTGTATTCCGGGTTCATAATACGCGCCACCTGCGCTTCGGTCAGCGAGTGCTCACCGGTATAGGGGTCATGACGTGCGTTTTCCATGGCGGCGGCGATGACCTCCATGCTCTCAGGGGTAAACGCGGGCTTCGCGATGGCGCGGACGGTCTCATAGGGGAGAATGCCTTGCAGAAGGAGGTTGTTGATGGTGAGCAGCTGGGAACGAGAGAGACGTTCCACAGGTAAGTCGCTCCCACCGTGCGCCACGACCAGATAGGCGGCTTCCATGCGCCGTGCGTCCATCTGCGGGTCTAAGAAGCGTGCGAAGTCTCCGCCCCTGATGGCGATTTTCGCGATGACTGTCATCTGCGCTGCGGTGTACTTGGGGGTCGCGAGAGCATCCAGCACGTTTTCTCCCACCGCCGGATTCAGCGCGGCGGCGATGATGGCATTGGCCTGAAAGCCGTTGTACTCGTGTTCGGTCAGGCGCATCGCGTCGGCTTCGGTTAGGCCACGGTCGATGGCCTGTTCGTACTGAACGAGCTGTTTGTCGGTAACGGTTTCCGGGTCGAATGTTTTTCCGTCAGGTGTCATAGGTGTCCTCCTTTCTGCCTATGAAACGGCTTTGTCACAGGGAGCCATCTGCCTATTCCGCGCGTGTCGGGGCATCCTTTATCTCCGACTGGCTATCGAGTTCGGTGCGAGCAGCCTTCGCGTCGCGGGCTTCGGATGCGAGAGATGCGGCAGTCGCTTCCGGCTCGGCGGATGTAGACTTCTCGGCTGCACGCATGGCTTCGGCGGGGGAAGCCCCGTCCATCAGCGCGAGGTCTACCGAACGCAGCTGCGCAAGGTCAAGCTCCGTCACGGGGAGGTCTTTGCCGCCGTGGAACAGCACGGAAACAGCCGCCTTAAGTGTCTGCTCGTCCATATTGCGAAAATCGAGGGGGTTCTTGCCGACAGAAGCGATATCCAGAAGACCGCGCATCTTACCGGACGAAAGGGTCTTGTCGGCTATCGTCTCAAGCGTTTCGGGCGAGACGTGCGGGCTGCGGGCGGCTTCCATGAGGATATCCGCCTGCCTGTGAGAGAAATCATGCTTAGCAATCTGCGTAGCGATGGGAAGCGGCACATGGCTCTCCATCGCTTCCGCGTAACGTGGGTAGTCTACGTTTTCAGGCACCGTCGCAACGCTCTCCGGCACCGCTTCATAGGAGACGATATTTCCGTCGATGCAATAGCCGAGGTCGATGGAAAGATAGCTGTCAGCTTCCTTGGTCTCGGGGGAAAGCTCGCTCTCCTTAACGAGTCCCATGATGCGGTACACGTCCTCGGGGGTCGCACCGGAATCGAGAAGTTCGTGGAGGGTGTTCTCGATAGCACTGGAAACATCCTCCATCTCCGGGTCGGACGTGCGCTCACCGAGCGCGAAGCAGGGACGGGCGAAGTTGGTGTTCAGGGTATCGACGGTATAGACCCTGAGCGCATACTCCCCCGGAGCGTACCAGTAGTCCTCATCGTTGGAGTAAGTGAGCAGGAGGGAGAGGTCAACGGGAATCTGCTCCTGCCCAATCCAGAAGTCGTTATCTGGCATGGCAATCATCCTTCTGTGTTTCTAGTTGTGCGGTTTGCTGGCTTTCTGTGGTTCTATCTAACGGGAGAGGTCGGGCTTTGCGACCAGATGCTCGCGGGAAGGTGCGGCAGATGCGCCTGCAAGCTGTTTGGAAGCGGCCATCATGTCCTTGGCTTCCCCGGAGAGGGAGATACCGCCACCGCCCTTTCCTCCGATGCCCGCACCCTTTGTCACGACGGCCTGAACGACCTCTTTTGCGGCCTGCTTGGCGGTATTCACAAGGCCGCTTCCCGTGCTGTCACCGAAATCTTCTGCCATGTTCATTTCTCCTTTCTTGCCAAAACGCCTAAAAAAGGGCGGTTTCGTTGCTGTCTCTCGACTCATTCAGTTTCCGAATCAGATACGCTCTTTCGGTTTCGGTTCCATAGAGTCTCCTTTCAGCAGAAAACGGGCGGAGCCTTGCCCTCACCCGTTTCCATGCACATTTCTAACGATTGTCGGTGTCTACAGGCGGCTGTGCATCTCTATCGTCCTTTTCCGGGGCAACGGTGTCCCTTTCCCGGTTCGTAATCTTCATCTGGAAGCCGGACAGAAACTTAGCCACTGCTTCCGTAGTGTCGTATGCCATAGCGCGTTCCTTTCCATCGGAAGCCGATGCTTGGCTCCCAATAATAACTTATTAAACTTATTAAGGGGAAGGGGCGCACCGGTTTCGGCACTCCCCTTCGGTGAGCGGTAGCGGGTTTTCGGTAAGCGTCTATGCGCCAAGGATTTCCTTTGCCCAAGAGCCGGACTTTACAAGCCCCATCATGGTCGTGATGAGAACGGCGATAGTCTTGATGATGACACCGAACGAGTCGAATGTTTCTACGCCCTGTGCGAGACCAAGCATCTCAGCCTTTCCAAGTCCGCCGGAAACCGCGAGGGCGGTCACAAGATGCGGGTAGAGGTAGAGGATGAGAACCATGACCACGCCTGCGAGGGCTGCTGCCGCAAAGTTCTTGAGGTAACCGATTCCGATTTGCTTCGTCTCCTCGAAGCCGAGAAGGGAAATGGGAATCGGAGAGAAGGCGGCATAGACATAGAGCTGAACGGAACGGCCGAGGGCAACGACCATCGAAATGGCATAGAAAACGAGTCCGACCGCCCATGAAATGAGTCCGAAAATCGAAAGGAGGAAGCATCCGCCGAGCGTAGCGTCGGCTGCATCGTCCTTGGTCATCTCGATTCCGGGTTCATACCAGTTTTTCGATTGCAGCTTGTCCGACACGTTACCAACGAGGTCGTTGAAGATGCCGTAGATGGCGGAAACGAGGTCGAGGGCGTTGTCGATGAAGTAGCTGAGGATGCAGTAGGTCACCACGAGGAATACGATATCCTTCACGGCGGGAAGGGTGCTCGTCGCGTCGATGCGCTGGCTAATCTTGATGAGCTGCATCAGCATGAAGAGACCCAGGATGGCATGGGCAACGGGGATGACCCCGCTTGATAAAAGTCCTTTATCACGCCATACGCTCGGTTGTTCCGAAAAGCTCGTTGAACGGCCCGGAAATGAACCTCGCATCAAGCGTCTGGTTGATGACACCGAAATAGGTGTTGAAGAGCGTGGCAGCGATTTGGAGAAGCCACGTTTTAATCATGTTGGGGATATCAAGGAAGTCCCCGATGACACCCGCGTAGGCCGGATGGGGAATGAGGAGCACGAGTGCGCAGGCGGCGAAGAGCGCGAACGTGCCCGCGAGACAAGCCTTTCTCCTGCGCAGGGGAACCGTCTTCGTCTCCTCCCGCTGTGCGGCTTGTAAAGTCAGTTGTTCATTCATAGAGATTCCTTTCTGCCTGCATGGCGAAGCTGCCCTAGCCCTCGAAGGAGAACTCGCCCGTGGACTGCTCGTAAACGCAGGTGACGGAAACAGAGTTCGAGTCGTTGAGCTTGAAGTCCGTGGTGATGACCCCGTTCTCATAGTCGAGGTTCACGACTTTCTGCCATGTAGCTTCGGTGACAGAAGGGTAATGGACGGCGCACCACTTGGAGAGGGCGGTGGTGACGGCCTTCTCATCCCCGCCGAAGAGTTTCGTGACCTCGCTGTTCATGCCCTTCACGGTAATGTTTGCCACCGCTTCGGCACGCTCGTATGCGGTGTTTTTCTGAGCGAACATCGTAGAGCTTGTAAGGGTGGAGATGGTGTTCTCACCGGGGGTCTTAGAATCGGAGTTCACCGCAGCACCACTGCCATCCGTGTAGGTCACGATATGAGTGCCGGTATCGGTCTCAAAGACGATGGTATAGAGATAGCCGCCGTACCCATCGGAGGTCTTTTCCACGCGGGAGATGGCGTAACTATGGACGGTCGGAGTTCCGTTCACCGTTTCCACGTAGGAGTCATCGGCAAACTTGAGGGTGTAGCGCCCCTCGCTTACCGACCAGACGGAAGAGGAGAGGGTGTCGATGAGTTCCTTGGTATCGGTATCGTATCCTTGATGATTTCCTTCTGGGCATCGGTAAGCTCCACTTTCCCGGTTTCCTCCTTCGTCTTCTTCTCAGCGGCTGTGGTAGTGTCCGTGTTATTTTCTGCGTTCTGCTCCTTTGCGGTTTCCGCGCGGTGATGCGACACGTTGATGGCGCTCATGGCAGAGCCGCAGGTGAACATCAGGAGCAGGCACAGGGCGATGACGGAAAACTTCTTGTGTTCCGCCATCCATGCTTTCAGTTTCTTCATAGCAGGTATCCTTTCTGGTTTCCTAGCGCCAGTCCCATGGATAGCCGCAGACAACCCATCCTCTTCCGTTTTGGGAAACCCAATCGGACAGGGAGATGGTGCGCAGACCGGAGTAAATGCTATCCATGACCTTGCCGTCACCGATATAGATGCCGACGTGCCCGTAAGCGTTACCGGCGGCGGTATTGGAGCCGTATTGGGCGGAGATGAGCATTCCTACCTTTATCTGGGAGAGGTCGGTGGTGGCGCGTTTCTGGCTGTAATTGGCACCGTATCCCTGATTGCCGAGCTGCGTATTGCCGTTGCCGCCGACGGGATGACCGGCTCTTGCATAGACCATTGTTGTCCATGTGGCGCAAAGGTCGGCTCCCGGCCATGGAGTCTGTGAGCAGGCGTTTACGATATCCTTCTGCCACTGGTCGGCGCTCTGGTAGTCCTGCCCGCCACCGGGAATGAGGGTGGTGCCGGAGTATTGGTTCTTGAACTCCTCTGCGGTCATGGAATCGAGCTGCGCGACGAGCGGATAGGATTGGCAGATGGAACGGTACTGGGCGATATAGCTGTCCTGCGACGCGGTGTAGTACCCGCCCTCGCCGAGGGCACGCAAAAAGAGTTCGGAGTTGTTGGTGTCGATGGCCTTCTGGTAGTTAGGGACACGGGTGTAGTTGGATTGTTTATACAGATGCTCGCACCGGTACTTCATGTACGAATCATCGTCCTTGAAGACGGCGAAATCCGCGTAGGTCTTGTAGGCAGAGCCGGAAGCGCTGTATTCGGTGGTGAGCATTTTAACGGAACCCGTGATGAGTCCGCCGTAATCGTAACCGGCATATTTCACGCCGCCGTAGTTGTGGTACAGCCGCCCGAGGTCGGAACCGGAATCCGAGGTGCCGTTCTCAATCATCATCTGGCCGAGGAGCGCCGAAGCGGGATATCCGTACTGTTCGTGGGCGTTCAGGCACGCGAGCACGAGGTCGTAGGTGACCCATGCGGGCATCCCGTCAAGCGATGCGCTCTTTTGCTCCTCATCGGCGGCACCGCCACCGACAACGGAAATCAGGCCGAAGGCAAGATGAAGGCAATGATGAGTGGAAAGAATTGGGAGACGGCACCGGCAAGCGATGAAAGCATTCCCTTGATGCCACCGGAAAGAATCGTGAGCGCCTTTTTCTTTCCCGCTTGCGCCGCAGCATTCTCGTAGACGTTCCGATGGAAGTATTTGGAGAACTGCATCCGTTTCTGGGCAGCTTTTTTATCCAGTTTCTCGGTGCGGTATTTCTTTTCCGAGAGGGCACCGAGAGAGTCTTTCTTTTCAAGTGCATCCTTACCGGAACGAAGGTGCTTTCTCGCCTTTCCGGCAAGTTTCGCGCCGGTGTGCGTGGTTGCGACCAAATCGTCTGTGCCTTCCAGCTCGGAGTCTTTGAGCGCGTTGTGGGCAGCTTTTGCGGCTACACCCTTTGCACCACGTTTCAGGCTCTTATTCAGATTGTGGCGAGACTGCACCTTTTTCGTGAGGGCATTTTTTCCGGTTAGCTGGCTACGGGATTTTCCGTCAAGGGCATCGGCGGCGGAAGTCTTCTTACGTTTCCTTGCGATGCATCGAGGGCGGTACTTCCCGCGCCGTGCGTACCTTCTTGCCGACGGAATAGAGGTCACCCTTTAAGGCTTTGGCGCTCTTATCTGCCTTTTCCACCAGACCGGTATTGACGGCATCCGTCTTTTCGGTCTTGAGGAGATTACTCATGCTTTCTCACGGTCGTTTCCGCCGGTCGTGAAATCCGAAGCCTTCATCTGACGTTCACCGTCCTTTCCGGGGTCTTCTTACTGGGTTATCAGATAACGGGTTTTGCATCTTTCTTGTCCCCAAGCCCCGTCTTCTTCGTCTCATTGGGGTTCGTGGAGAACAGGTCATAGAGGACATTGCCGGACGGGAACTTGCCGCGAATCGGCACGCGGGCGTTTCCTGCGATGAGCAGGCCGTCACCCGGCTCTGCGGACTCGTCGATGCATTCCTCCTCCTGCTCGGACAGGTTCAGAAGTTCCGCCCACTTCATGCGGTCGAGCGGGGACTGCTTGAGAAGCATGAGGAAGTCCGCGTTAAGGACGATATTTCGCGCCGCTTCGTTGGCGAGCATCGCCGTGGCGTTCTGACTGATACCTGTCAGCAAAAGTCCGAATTTTCGACCCTCATTCGAGAAGCGGGAGAAGTAGTTAAGTACCGTCGGGTACGCGAACATACTCTGCATCTCCTCGACGTAGAGCCATGTGCGGACGTTTCGCTTTGCATTGAAGTACATGCGGTTGCGGACGGCTTCGCAGACATTGATGAGGGCGAAGACCAGCATGGAATCCGGCAGGTCTTTCAGGTTGAAGTCCACGATGCGGGTGTTGAAATCGACGTTGCTCTGATGGTTGAAGAAGTTCATGGAACCCTTCACGAAGCGCTCGTAACGGAGTGCGATGACCTGTGCCTGCTCCTCCGGCTGCTCGTTCGCGGCATCGTAGAAGTCCTGTAAGGTCGGCGGAAGATTGTCTCCGCGCTCTGCGGCCTTCTGGAAGGCAAGCTCGGTGCAGCGCTGTACGAGCGACTGGTCAACCTCAGAGAAGTTCGACCCGGCTTCGGCAGCGGAAGCGCCCGCCTGAGCTAACATCGCGTCCACCTTGAACGCAATCTGCTCGTTTCTCGTCATGTGTTCCACGGATACCGTATCGAAGGGGTTCAGATGGGTTCCGGTACCCACGCCGAAGTGGTAGGTGCTACCGCCGTAGCGTTCGGCGATAGCGGTGTACTCGCCTGCGCGGTCGATGACGTAAATCTCGTCCGTCGGATTGGAGAAGATGGTGCCCGTCATCTCGGTCTTGGTGAACATACCCTTACCGGAGCCGGTCTTGCCGCAGACGAAGCCCATCGGCGAGGTGAGCTTCTTGCGGTTGCAGACCACGAGGTTGCGGCTGTGCTTGTTCTGGCCGTAGAAGTTGCCGCCTGCATCGTCAAGCTCCTGCGTGGCAAACGGCACGAGGATGGAAATCTGCGCCGTGGTGAACATGCGGGAGATTTCCACGTGGTTATGGCCGAGCGGAAGGATGGAATTAAGTCCCTGACGCTGGCGATAGTCATAGGTGTCAAGTTCGATGGAGTTCTGACGTGCCGTGGAGATGATGCGAAGTACCTGCGTATCCAGCGCTTCCTTGCTCTCCGCGTAAGTGTAGACAAGCCCCGTGAAGACATAGAGACGCTGGTTCTTGTTCTGCAAGTGGTCGAGCACGTCCTCCGTCTCCTCTTGGAGTATTTCAGCTCCTGCGGGAGGATGGAGAAGTCATAGCCTTTGTTCACTGCCGAGCGCTGTTCCTCGATGATTTCCTTGTCAATCCATGCGGAACGGGTGCGCACGTAATTGATAGCCTTGGATTTATCCATGGGCTGCACGTACCACGTGATAGCCATGGGGATAGGAAGGTCTGCCATGTCGGCAAGTGCGCGGTCGGAAAGTTCCGAGCCGAACTTTTTCATCACGAGTACCTGTGCGTAGACCCCGTTATCGAGTTTTACGCAGTCGTTATAGTGGCCGTCCGGGCGGAAATCAATCTGCGTCGGTGCGATGCAGTCCTTGGTAGTCTGTAAGCGCTTGGCGGAAATATCGCGCTGGTAATCGAACAGGAACGGCTTATAGGGGTTCAGGAGTGAATGGATGACAGAAAGGCGCTGGGTGCCGTTCATAAGGTGTGCCTTGCTGCCGATGGAGTTTAGGATGCGGGAGGATTCGACCTCGATGCGGGAGAGCTGACGCGCTGCATCTTCTGCGGTGTCTGCCGTCACGGAATAGGTGAGGTAGCGGTTCCTGCGGATGTTGCTGACCCCCTCCTTCACCTTATCGTTCAGGATGTTGTTGAACACCTGCGCGTCGTTCCTTGCAGCATCGTTTGCCTGACGCTCCGGGTCGAAGAACTTGCGGTGACCGACCTCTTCCTTGAGGAGCGGCGTGTTGATGACGCTCATCTGCACGAGCGTATCCGCACCGAACTGGTCGTAAAGGCGGGTGATGGCGGAGAACATGGCTTTCTGCTGCTCATCGCGCACCGAGTGGTAACTGGTGTCATCGAAGGCGATGGAAGAGGAAAACATTCCCTCCTCCACCTCACAGATGCCGTCCTGATACATCTTGTTGTAGCCGATGTAGTTCACCACGTCTTTCGCGGAGTCGCGCTTCTTTCTGGCATCGGCCATCTTATCGGACAGCTCCTTGTCCCTGTCCTTTAACTGGGACTTGATGGAGCTGTAGGTCTTTTTCGCTTCCTTCTCGGCCTTCTTGGCTTCCTTTTTCCTGCGCTTCATCTCGCGCTTGGCGTGCTTCTTCTCCTTTCGGGTCAGCTTTCCGGCACCCTGCGTGACGTGCGCGACCTGAGAGATGGCATCCATGTCGATAGCACCGGTATCGGAGCGCAGGGGCGCGGTGTTCCCGAACCCGTCACCGGATGCATGGACGAACGCGTCCACGTCAAATGCGGCGTTAAGAGATGACCCGTCCTGCCCTTGGGGAGTAGGATTCGATGCCGCGAAGGTTTCCCTGCTTTCGGTAGTGTTTTCCATAGATAGTTCCTTTCTGCTTGCTGTTTTCCGACTCAGAGAGAAGTCCCGCAAGACGCATGGACGGCTTGTAGAAGATGCGGTCGTTCGTGAAGTTTGCCTTAAGCCAAAGCGGCGCAAACTGCTCGAAGGGCATCCCGCAGGGCTTCACGAAGCCCACGCACCAAAACGGCAACGAGACGGCGTAGATAAAATAGGTGCAATCGCTGACGTTCAGCCCCAAAACGAAGTAGATGTAAAGCCCGGCAAGTACCGAGACAGAAAGCGCACCCGTGATGGATACCAGGGTGCGCATGGTCATCTTGCCTACGATTTTGGGCTGATACTCGGCGATATCCTTGTGTACTGCTACAGAGAGCATGTTAGATATCGCTCCTTCTAGCCCGCGAGGGAACCCCAGTTGATACCGGTCTTGAAGTACACGGCAGCACCCACGACGATGGCACCGCCGATAATCATGGCGAGGGCACCGGAGAGCTGACCGCCGCCGCCCTGCATACCGTCCTTGATGGTAAGACCAAGGTTCACAAGGCCGAAGACGATGAGGATGCCGCCGAGGGCGGTCACACCATCAGAGAGAAGGTTTTTCACGTTTGCCAGCATGGTTGATTCCTTTCTTTCTTGTTTACTTGTTTTCTAGTAACCGTACAGATGGGCAAAGGCGATACAGGTAAGTCCCGCGACGATGATTGCAACGGCTTTCCGTATCTCCCCGCCCCCGCCGCGAAGAAGTCCCGCGAGGGTCATCCCAAGATAGATGATTCCCACGACGGTGAATGCGCCCGCAGCGGTTCCTATCGCCGGGGCGGCGAGTTTGACGAGTGTTTCCAAGTTCCTTCCTCCATTCGTCCCCTTTCTGCCTTTTTCGCGTGGCATTTCTCTTAATTATAAGTGACTACCGGTTTAGCAATATGCCCAGAAGCCCCTTCCTTGATTTTTTCCATGCCGCCCACTTCCACGCTGTGAACTCCGCACCCATATCCTCATCGGGGGTGTACGGCTCGCAGCCGTTTTTCAGATACCGCTCGAAATCGAAGGAGTTCTTATGCAAACGCTTCCAGTTGCGCTTATCCACGATATAGCGGTATCGCTTATGGGCGTGGGGGTCGTACTTATCATCCATGAGCGGGTTGGTACCGGCGATGAGCAGGATTGCCTTTAGGCGGCTCATCTTGCCGATTTCTGCTGCGTCGATAAGGTCACGACCCTGAATCTGCAAGTTCTTACTGGCGCTTGAGGATTGTCCCGTGGACTCGTTATAAGTCATCTGATGGATGGTCTGCTTGCCAATCATCTCCGCAATCTCCTTGTTGGTGGAGTTAGACTTGCCACCGAGGAAGAGCGTCGAGTCGCAGCAGTCGATGATGGTCTGCGCCTTCTTATCGTACTTGCTTTCCAGCTGGCTCATGGATTGCAGGATGATGGTGATGCCGATGTTACGGGAACGGGTGACCGCGATGGTCTCCTCAATCTGCGGGATGGTGCCGATGTTGGCAAACTCATCGAAGATGAAATGCACCGGGGTCGGGAGTTTCCCGCCATAATCCGAAAGGGCTTTTCGGCACAGCTGGTCGATGGTTTGCCACATGAGGATGGCGAACAGGAAACTGAGGGTTTTGTCGGTATCGGAGAGGATGCCGAAAATCGCCACCTTCGCATCCGGGTCACCAAGGGTGTCAATCTCCATCTCGTCGTAGGTCAAAAGCTCGCGCACGCCGTCCGTCGCGATGGGCGCAAGGCGCACGTTGCAGGAAATGAGGATGGATTTTAAGGTCTTGCCTGCGGCCACCTTGAAGTTCTTGTAGTTCATCAGGGCGAAGTCCTCGTCGGCGGAAAGTCCCCCGCAGTCGGCGGGCTTCACGCCGTCGGAGTTGCGCTTGAACTTACTGGGCACCCAAGACCAGCCGTTATCTGCCTGCTTGGTGCCAAAGCTCCTTGAGAGACCGGCATTTCCCGCAGTGTCAGGAGAAGAGCCGTCGTTTTGCTTGTATTTCTTGCCCTCCTCGATTTGGAGGAACATGAGGTCAAGAGCGGACTTGAAGTTCTCATCGTTCTCTCGTGCTTCCGCAAGGGAGAGGAGCGTGAGAAGCGAGGACATGTTGTAGTCCTTCGCCGGGAACCAGTCACGCAACAAGGCGATGAGCGCCGTGTAGAGCATCTTTTCGGCGTTCTCCCAGAACGGGTCACCGCTCGATTTCCCCTCGGGGTTCGTGTTCATAATGAAGCAGTTCACGAAGGAGAGGATATCGGTATCCGTCTTCACGTACTTTAACGGGTTGTAGTGCATGGACTCATCAAGGTTGATGGTATTGAAGCTCTTGAGCTTATAGCCGTTGTCCGTGAACAGGTATCCGGCATCCTTAAGAAGGGTGCCCTTTGGGTCGGTGACAAAGTAGCTGGTGTTGAGCTGGCAGATGTTCGGGGTCACGTAGTTAAAGGTCTTGCCGGAACCGGAGCCGCCGACCACGAGGACGTTTAGGTTGCGGTCATATTCCGGGTCGAACTTGGGGCGGTGCAGGGCAAGGCCGAAGTTCTTGGTGAAGAGAAGGTTGTTGTCTTCGGTCTGCAAGTCCTTGAACTTCTTTCCTT